>CEVQ01140956.1_pt1 | contig 78492 bp, 71 predicted proteins | sample 356551 | NCBI WGS metagenome assembly CEVQ01 (sample SAMEA2623756, study PRJEB7988) | marine metagenome | biome: marine biome (ENVO:00000447); feature: mesopelagic zone (ENVO:00000213); material: "saline water (ENVO:00002010), including plankton (ENVO:xxxxxxxx)" | depth 250 m | reverse complement strand
GGGTTATGAGCCCGACGAGCTACCTACTGCTCTACCCCGCGATGTGGGTTTCTTCTCTCTTGTAATTACTACTGCAGTTCATGACACTGCCGAGAAGAGCGCTACTATTCGTAACGGGCGACAAATATACAACTGTTTTATGGTATTATCAAAACTTGTTGCAGAATCTTTTTTAACTACCTTCATAAATACTTAAAATGCATACCTTCGAGACTTGCTATACATTTTATGGAGATAATCAACGACTTTATTGCAAGGGCCTTACCATTCACCGAGTGGCCCATGTTCATACTTTTAATTGGTGGCGGACTTTTCTTGGTCGCGTACTCTAAATTTTTGCCCTATCGTTTTTTTGGCCACGCCATTGCTATTACAGCCGGTAAATACGATGATAAATCGGCGCAAGGCGATGTGAGCTCATTTCAGGCTCTTTCGGCCGCAGTGGCGGCAACCGTTGGTCTTGGTAATATATCTGGGGTCGCCATTGCCATTCATGATGGTGGGCCTGGTGTTGTTTTTTGGATATGGGTTACCGCCTTGATTGGCATGTGTATCAAGTTCTATTCCTGTAGTCTTGCGGTTATGTACCGATCTTCAGACGCCGATGGAAAATTGCAGGGCGGGCCGATGTATTATATAACCAAAGGTTTGGGAGAAAAGGCAAAGCCTTTGGCCGTATTCTTTGCGATTTGTGGTCTCTTTGGTTTTTTAGGTGTCTTTACGGCCAATCAGTTTACCGAGACTTTTATGAGCGTGGTTGAGCCAAATGAATCGATTGCCAATTTTGGCGATTTTAATTGGCAATTGGGCATAGGTGTCGTTTTGGCCATTATTACTTCATTTGTGATTTTCGGTGGGCTTACAAAAATTGCTAAAGTGGCTTCTGCTATTGTGCCATTTATGGTATTGGTCTATCTCATTGCCGTCGTGGTGGTTATGTCGCTCAATGCATCTCAAATTATTCCTTCTCTTAAAATGATCTTTGCCGAAGCTTGGAATTTTAAGACTGTGGTAACCGGCGGATTTTGGGGGCTGGTCATTATCGGTATACGCAGGGCCATGTTTTCTAACGAGGCCGGTCTTGGTAGTGCGCCCATGTATCACGGGCAGTCGAAAACCGATAGCCCTATCAAAGAGGGTTTGGTGGCTATGTTAGGCCCTTTTATAGATACAATTTTGGTTTGCACCTTTACGGCGGTAGTGATTATTCTAAGTGGCGCCTATTTAGAAGATGGTAGCGGAATTGTTATGACACTTTCCGCATTTGAAAAGACATTGTTCGGTTATGGTGATGACCTGTTGATGCTTATTGTTACTGCATTTGCGCTATCTACACTATTCACCTATTCTTATTATGGGGTAAAGTGCCTATCGTTTTTAACGAATCCCAAAATCGGTAAACTGTACAACTGGTACTTCGTAATTATGATTGTTTTTGCGGCCGTGGCATCTTTAGAACTGGTTAAAAATCTCATCGATCTTTCTTATGCATTAATGGTCATACCCAATATGATTGCCGTACTTTTGTTGGCGCCTAAAGTGAATGAAGAGGCAAAGAAATATTTTCAGAGGTTGAAAGGTGAGCACTGATAATTTTGAACATGAGTTTTTTGGGATTGGCATTCAGAACGGAAAAACACCCGAGAACTTAGGGGTGCTATGGCGCACGGCCCAAAATCTTGGCGCAAGCTTTATTTTCACCATAGGAAACAGGTATGCCAAGCAATCTAGTGATACACATCACGCTGTAAAGGCAATGCCGTATTTTCATTATGATACTTTTGATGATTTTTACGCTAATTTACCTAAAGGCGCCATGTTGGTAGGGGTTGAAATGAAAGATGATTCCGTTGATTTAGAATCTTTTCATCACCCCAGAAGATGTGTTTATTTATTAGGAGCTGAAGACCACGGTCTCTCAAATCGGGCCTGTGAAAAATCACATCATTTGGTCCAATTCAAATCGACCAAAAGCTTGAATGTTGCCGTTGCAGGAAGCATTGTTATGTACGATAGAAATCTACCAAAACCGCGAATGCGCTAATAGAATTAATCATGGGAGAACATAAATCAGGGTTTGTAAATATTATCGGCAACCCTAATGTGGGCAAGTCAACTTTGATGAATGCCTTTGTGGGTGAGAAGCTTTCGATAATAACCTCAAAGGCACAGACTACAAGACACCGTATTCTGGGTATCGTGAATGGAGATGATTTTCAGGTGATATTGTCTGATACACCCGGCATCATTAAACCCGCTTACGAGCTTCAAACATCTATGATGAACTTCGTAAAGACTGCTTTTGAAGATGCAGATGTATTGATTTATATGGTAGAAATAGGGGAGAAAGCTCTAAAGGACGAAGCTTTTTTCGAAAAAATAAAAAATAGCAAAATACCCGTACTTCTTCTATTGAACAAAGTAGATACGGCCACTCAAGAATTGTTGGAAGAGCAGGTACAGTACTGGCAAGAGTTGCTTCCTACGGTTGAGTTGCATCCTATTTCGGCCTTGAGTAATTTCAATATCAAAAATGTATTCGAGCGTATCATCGAATTGCTTCCCGAGGGGCCTGCCTACTACCCTAAAGACCAATTGACCGATCGGCCTGAAAGGTTTTTTGTGAATGAGACCATTCGTGAAAAAATTCTTCTTCACTATAAAAAAGAGATTCCTTATGCGGTAGAAATAGAAACGGAAGAGTTTCTCGAAGATGATGATATTATTCGAATGCGCGCAGTCATTATGGTAGAGCGTGATTCCCAAAAAGGTATCATTATAGGTCACAAAGGGGCTGCCCTAAAGAAAGTAGGGGTAGAGGCACGTAAAGACCTAGAGCAGTTTTTCGGTAAGCAAGTGCATATCGAGCTTTATGTAAAAGTGAACAAAAACTGGCGAAGCGATATGAGGCAACTCAAGCGGTTCGGTTACAATCAAAATTGATTCATAACTATACCTTATAGATAAGATTACGTTCTGGTTACGATGGTTTTTCATTTTCGTAAAAGTTAAATAACACCACTGAAAATGAAAAAACCACTAGTAATTGCGCTCATGGCGGGCGTTTTTCTTTCCTCATGTATTAAAGATTACATAGGGCACCCTGGCGAAGAGCCTGATAAAGGATTGTTGGGGCTTAAATTCACTAAAATCGGCACTTTTATCAACGGAGCCGGCGATGAAGGCTTTGCCGAGATCAGCGCTTATGACGATAAGACCAAAAGATTGTTTATCGTTAATCCGAACGACGGTGAAGTCTCCGTGTGGGATATCTCCAATCCTTCTTCAGCAGTTAAGCAATCAGGTATTTCTCTAACGGGAACACCGAATAGTGTTGATGTGCATGAGGGTGTATTGGCGGTGGCCGTAGAGAACCCGAACAAGCAGGCCAACGGGTCGATAGCTCTTTATGATATCGAATCGTTGCAATTGTTGGAAACTTACACTGCCGGTGCGTTGCCAGATATGGTTACCTTTTCCCCGAATGGTAAATATATCGTTGCTGCCAATGAGGGTGAACCTAATGATGATTATACGGTTGATCCCGAAGGGTCTATAACCGTGATCGATTTGAAAAAGAAAGAAATCGGAACCTTGTTTTTTACCAACTTTACGAAAGAGGGCATTGGCAACGATTTTAGGGTTTTTGGCCCTGGAGCCAACTTGGCCCAAGATATCGAACCTGAATATGTGGCTATTTCAGATGATAGTAAATATGCCTATGTGACCCTGCAAGAGAATAACGGAATGGCAGTGGTCGATTTAAAATCAATGGTCATTAAAGAAGTGTATGGGCTTGGTGTAAAAGACCATTCGCTTCCTGAAAACCAATTAGATGCCAGCAATGATGATGGTATCGTAGGTAACTTTCAGAACTGGCCTGTCTACGGTTTTTATATGCCTGATGCCATCACATTTACAAAGATAAAAGGAACCAATTATCTAATTACGGCCAATGAAGGAGATGCTCGGGATTATGATGGATATTCAGAAGAGGCTAGGGTAAAAGACCTCGAGCTTGATGCCACTGTATTCCCGAATGCCGAAGAGCTTCAAGAAGATGAGAATTTAGGAAGGCTAAAAACGACTTTGGCAAATGGTGATATAGATGGTGATGGAGACTACGATAAAATCTATTCGTACGGTGCCCGTTCGTTCTCTATTTGGGATACCTATGGTACTTTGGTTTACGATAGTGGCGACGATATAGGGCGCCAAACCTTTGAGATTGCCCCTGCATTTTTTAATGCAGATGAAGGTGAGGCAGATGGCCGAAGCGATGATAAGGGAGCAGAACCTGAAGCCGTAACTACGCTGAAAGTGGGTGGATCCACTTTATTATTTGTCGGGCTAGAGCGTACAGGTGGTGTTTTGGTATATGATATAACCAACCCAACGGCCCCTGAATTTTTGAATTGGATTTTTGATGCCCAAGACATTGCTCCGGAAGGGCTGCTAGTGGTGCCGGCAGAGAAGAGCCCAACGAAAGAAGATTTGTTGATCATTACCAATGAAGTCTCGAATACGGTTTCGATTTACGAAATCAACTCTTAATTTTTAGTACATTTTTGGGTTACCCTTGCGGAATTTTCCGTGAGGGTTTCTTTTTTCATAAGTGCCCATGTCAAGAAATATAGGCAAAAGAACCTGCAAATAATTGGTATGTAGTATTTTTGCGCCAAATTTAACGTGGTATGGGCGCGATTGTTGCTATTGTAGGAAGGCCGAATGTGGGTAAATCCACCTTTTTTAATAGACTTATTCAAAGAAGGGAAGCTATTGTCGATGCGGTAAGCGGGGTTACCCGTGACCGCCATTACGGTAAGAGCGATTGGAACGGAAAGGAATTTTCGCTCATAGATACGGGAGGTTATGTAGTGGGAAGTGATGACGTTTTTGAACAAGAAATAGACCGTCAGGTAGAATTGGCTATCGATGAGGCCGACGCGATTATTTTTATGGTCGATGTTGAAACCGGTGTTACGGGAATGGATGAAGATGTCGCTAAGCTCTTGCGCAGGGTTGAGAAGCCAGTTTTCCTGGCCATTAACAAGGTTGACAATGCGCAACGTGCCGAAGATGCCGTTGAGTTTTACGCTTTGGGCTTGGGTGAATATTATACTTTGTCAAGTATCAACGGAAGCGGAACAGGCGAATTACTGGACGCTTTGGTCGAGGTGCTTCCTGAAAAAGATGATGAAGAGGCCGATTTGCCAAGGTTTGCCGTGGTCGGTAGACCTAATGCTGGTAAATCAAGCTTTATCAATGCCCTTATTGGTGAAGATCGGTACATCGTTACCGATATTGCCGGTACGACCCGTGATAGTATCGATACCAAATACAACCGTTTTGGGTTTGAATTTAATCTGGTCGATACAGCAGGAATCCGTCGAAAAAGAAAGGTTAAGGAAGATCTTGAGTTCTATTCTGTGATGAGGTCCGTTAGAGCTATTGAACATAGCGATGTTTGTCTGCTGCTGTTTGATGCGACAAGAGGTTTTGATGGGCAGGTAGAGAATATATTTTGGCTGGCGCAACGCAACAACAAGGGCGTCGTTATTTTGGTTAATAAATGGGATTTGGTAGAAGATAAAGAGACCAATACCGTAAAACAGTATACCAAGCAAATCAAAAAGGCTATCGAGCCATTTGTCGACGTACCTATTATTTTTATTTCGGCGCTGACCAAGCAACGTATTTACAAGGCCATCGAAACTGCTGTCGATGTCTATAAGAACCGTTCGAAAAAAATCAAGACCCGGCAGTTGAATGATGTAATGCTTCCTATCATTGAACGAACACCACCCCCGGCGTACAAAGACAAATACGTGAAAATTAAGTTCATCACGCAGTTACCTACGCCATACCCGCAGTTTGCGTTTTTCTGTAATTTACCGCAGTACATTAGAGACCCTTACAGACGTTTTTTGGAAAACAAGCTTAGAGAGAATTTCGATTTCACCGGAGTGCCGGTTTCCATATTCATGCGTAAAAAATAATCTAACCGGTTAGATTCTAACATTTTGTTATAAAGCACAAACTTTTGTTAAGGGAAGCAGGTCTTCTTTTGACTTCGGTTACTTTTGGTTTGGACCAAAATTTTCAAACCACTAAACCAAAATTTCATGCACAAAGCCTTCAAAGCTTTTGTACTGTGCATTTTTTTTACCCCCATTTTATCGGCACAAGAGTTTAAAATTACCGGAACTGTCAAAGATTCCGATTCGCAATTACCATTAGAGTCTACGACCGTTTATGCAGAATCTCCTAGAGACAGCAGCTTGGTAGCCTATACCATATCTGACGTCAACGGTTTTTTTGAACTGGAAGATCGTACCTCTTTAAAATCTGTCAATCTTTTCTTTTCATATAACGGCTACAAGACCTTGGTCATGAAACTTGACCTGAAACCGGAGACCAAACTCGGTACGGTTCAACTAGAGCCGCAAGCCCAACAGTTAGAAGGGGTGAACGTAGTTGGTGAACGGGTGCCGATAACCGTTAAAAAAGATACTTTGGAGTTTAACGCCGATTCTTTCAAAACAAGGCCCGATGCCAATGTTGAAGACATGCTGAAAAAGCTTCCGGGGGTCGATGTCGATAGTGACGGAAAAATTACGGTAAATGGTAAAGAAGTGAGCCAGGTTTTGGTCAATGGACAAGTGTTCTTTAGTAACGACCCCAAAGTGGCTACCAAGAGTCTCCCAAAAGAAGTAATCGATAAAATACAGATTACCGATACCAAGACAAAAACACAAGAATTTACCGGAGAAGAAGGTGACGGTGAAAGCAAAACAATCAACCTTACCATAAAAAAAGACAAGAATAAAGGTATCATGGGGCGGGTTTCCGCAGGTTATGGTACCGACGAACGCTACCAATTGAACGGGCTCGTGAATTACTTTAACGATACTGAAAGGGTGAGCTTTATAGCCAGTTCGAACAATATCAATAATTCTGGGTTTTCTTTTGATGAAATTTATGATATGGTCGGAAGAACGAGAGGAGGTTATGATGGTGCACGTGAGAGTGGGTTGTTGAATAATTTTGGTAACGGAATTACCACTAGTTCGAATGCGGGTGCCAGTTACGCCAATGCCGAAAAGGGCAAATACGAAATAGATGGTAATTATTTCTTCGGATACAGTGATTCTTTTAATGACCAGATGACAAGCCGAGAAAACATTTTGCCAAATGGTAGATTTTTTTCAGATAGTGAGAGCAATTTTGTCGGTACCTCGAATTCGAATAGAGGTTCGGCCAACCTTGAAATTGATATTGATGAGACGCTTCGTATTTCTTTACAGCCTTCAATGAGCGTTAACCGGACGGAAAGCTATAATTTAAACAGTTCCGTAACAACAGATGAAGCGGGCAATATGATCAATAGTAACAACCGAACGACCACCGATGATGGTTTTCAGAGAAATTTTTCAAACCGATTGAACATAATCAAGAAGCTAGATACCTTGGGCCGTTTTGTGAGTTTCGGTTTTTCTAATACGAATAACGAAGATCGTAATGTTTCTAACCTTAATTCTTTAAGAGAGGTATTTGGCGAGAATGCCAATATTCAAGAGTTGGATCAACTCTCGGAAGTCAGCAATAAAAGAGATGGGTATGAACTTCAAGGGGAATACCGCCATCCCATTTCGGAAAAGAACTTTCTTGATTTTGAATATCAGTACAGTCATGATAATCGGGCGAACAGTAAACTGGTTAATGATTTTGATGAAGAAGTAGGTGATTATAGCCTTTTCAACGAAGAATTAAGTTCCAACTTTAATTTTAAGAACATTCAGCAGACGCCGTCCATCGGATTTAGAAGGAACGGGGAAAAACTGAACTTTCGAGTGGCGGCCGAATATCAGTTTACCAAACTGAGCAACGAAGATTTTTTGCAAAATTCCAATTTTTATAAATCGTATAAAAACCTTTTGTTCAACGCCAGATTACGCTACTCGTTTGGTAGTAACAAGCGTTTGTTCGCCAGATACCGCTCTAATTTGAATTTGCCTTCGGTCAATCAACTTCAACCCATTCCGAATGTAAGTAACCCGTTAAATATCGTCATCGGTAACCCTGGTCTATCCCCTGGAATAAATCATAATATCAATATCAATTACAATGACTTTAATTGGAAGGAACGTACAGGGGTCTATGCCTATGCTCAAGTAGAATTTCAAAATGACCGCGTTTCAGCCATTTCAACCACTGATGAAAACTTTTTGAGAACCACCCGTTTTGCCAATATTGACGGTAATTATAATGGTTGGGCCGGTTTCGGTTACTCCAAAGAGGTCAAAAAGGATAGTGTCTTTAGTGCCAAGTTCAACCTTCGCCCAGGAATGAATTTTAGTAGACAAGTAAGTTTGACAAACAATGTTCGATTAGAAGCAAAAAGCCTAGATGTTTCTCCCTATTTATCAACCACAATCAATTACAAAGAGATGGTCGAGTTTGAACCTGGGTATGGTATTTCGTTTAATAATACCAAGTACAATCTCGATAACGTAGAAGATGTCAAATTCACTTCTCAAAATGCCTCTTTAAGGTTGACCACCTATTGGCCAAAGAACGTGATTTTTGGTAACGATATTCGCTACTCTTATAATGGCAACGTAGGACCAGGTTTTAGAAAAGACGCGGTTTTCTGGAATATGAGTTTAGGTCTCGAGATACTAAAGAAAAAGGCTAGTGTTAAAATACTGGCTTATGACCTTCTAGATCAAAACATCAATACACGCAGAACAACGGGTGAAGATTTCATTCAAGATTTTCAGGGTACCGTTCTCAAACGTTATTTTATGGGAAGTTTTACTTATAAGTTCGATCAATTCGGTGGAGCGAAACCTTCTGGAGGAGGCCGGTTCAGGAGATTGTAGGTTCATTCGACCGTAACAGTTAAAACAGGATAGTATTCGCCAGTTTTGAGAAGGGTATCGTTTAAATAAAGCTCTTCAATATACAGTAGATTGCTACAGCAACCCATTTTACCGGTTTTTGCCAAGGTAAATCGTATTTGGGCAGGTTCATTTTCACCAACTTTGAGTGTGAGGTCATAATTGGCCAAACCCCATTCTTTTTGAGTGATGGCCAGCACTTCTTCTTCTAGAACCGACTGAGTTTTGAGGCTATAAGCAAAACCACTTGAAATGGAAATATCATCAAGGGAATAGATGTCATCACTTAAAACATTTTTATCGGAGGTTTCTTGAATCAATTTGATATAAAGGTGAGTGAAGTTGGCTATGCAATCGGCAGCAAGACAGTTATCGACAGAGTCATCATCTGAAGAACAGAATGCCAATAAAAACATGGGAATTAAAACAACATACTTCATCATGACCTTTTATTTGGTGGATGCCGAAAACTGAAAAAGGTTGCTCGTAGTTTCCCTATTTTCGGTAAAAGCTAGATCTAGAATTTCCAAGCTTAAAAATAAGAGAAGGACATGCTTCTAAGAAACATGTCCTTCCGACACATAATTAACTAAAACTTGTTTTACTCGGTCAACTTTAAAAGTACATTTTCAAAATGTTCACGAATAAATTTTACATGCATTATCTTATATTAAATTGTGATTAATAACCAGGATTTTGCATATTCTCTTTTTCCTCTGGGGTCAAAGTACGTCCTTCTGTATAAACGCCGTCTAAAAAGGTTTGCGGTATAGGTCGCAATACATGAAAGTCTTGAATGTTAGAAGATGCGTTAGGGTTATAAGCTCTTACTCTGTCTACCAAGGTTAAAGTTCTGCTCAAATCTTCCCAACGGTGCCATTCGCCGCACAGCTCTCTGGAACGCTCATTTAACAGTAAACACATCATACGGTCATAATCTCCTGCATAACCCAAAGTAGCAATAATAGCTTCATCTTCCTCAGGTAAACTGGCAGTACTGGTTATAGTCAAATCAGTTGCATCTGTTGTCACCGGAATGTTATTCGACTCGTAATACGAGTTTTCAAGCATGAATGAATTATCGGTAATGGGTTGTGTAAATTCAGACGTCGGATAAGCGGCTGCGCCATCAGTGTAAAAGCTTCGGTCTTCACCGCTTTTGTAAGCGGCACGGTTTCTAACCGCATTGATATACGATAACGCCTCTGCAAAAGCATTCTGTCTAATTTTGGCTTCTGCCGCCATTAGATAGGTATCCGCTGAGCGGGCCAATATTTCATCACGTAGCCCCCTGTTGTCGTTGATAGAGGTTCTGGCTGCATCAAAGTGCTTGCTAAGTGACGGAAACCTAGGGTTTGCCATTAAGCCCACTCCATCTGCTGCATAGGCAACGAATACATGAGGTATGGTCTTGCCATTGTATAGAATGCCTGGGTCGTTGTTGTTGATGGTCTTTGAGAACCTGTTATCATCAGGTGAGTTAATGACGTACATGATACCTAAATCTTCTCCTGCCACATAATTGACACCATCAAAAGTACCTCCACTGTTGACACGGTGTTTGGTTCTGAATGTTTTCCAAAAACGGGAATCATTTATGTGGTCGTAAACGTCATACGTGAAGTAGGTGGCTGCCAACCGACTGTAAGGGCGCATGCCGGTCAAGTCTCTTTTCATCATCTGAAGATCATCATAACGGGCGGTAAAAGGTACCGTGCTAAAGTTTGATGTTTCTAAAGATTTATCCCTGCCAAATTGAGCGGAAAGAATAAGCTCCGGTAAAAATTCATTATCGCCATCGGGCTCTGTATAATCCCAAAGTTGTTGAAAATTTGTAGCCAAGGGATGATTGGCAATAACCTCGTCACATAAATCTACTACTTGATCTAAATCTGCAGCTTTGGTAGAAGAGTTCCAAGAATCGTTGATTTCGCTAGCTCTTGTCAAATAAGCCTTTGCCAAGTAATGAGCTGCAGCATCCTTGGTAATGCGGGCAGGTGCACCGCCATTATCCAACAAATTATACGCATTGGTTAAATCGTCGATTACCTGCGCCAATACCTCTTCTGCCGAAGCTCTGGTAAATTCGAGCTCTACAGTTGTACTTACATCGAGCTTTAAGGGCACACCACCATATTGTCTAACGAGCTTCAAATAATTATAAGCGCGAAGAAAGTATCCTTCACCTAAAGCGGTTCTTTTTATTTCCGGATTGTCCGATTCAATTTCGGTGGCCGATTTGATAAGTTGATTGGTCAGACCGATACCCACATAAAAATTGTCCCAAGGCTCTTCTGCCGTTGTTCTCGTTGTGGGAATGATAGAATTGAACCTACTGTCATAATTGTTCCATTGGCTGTTCGTATCGTCACCCCCAACATGAAATTCATCGGTACCATAATTGGTGGTGCCAAATTGTTGTTCGGATGAAAATGTAGAAGCCAAAACGCGGTAATACGCTCCGATGGCCAATTGTTGAATACCCTGCTCTGTAGTGTAAAATTCATTACTTCTCTGGGTAGTGAGTTCCTCGTCCAGAAAATCGTCATTACACGAACTTGCCAAGTATAGCAGCGCCAAGACCAAATATCTAGATGCTTTTGATTTTATTATATTTTTCATTTTGTACTTTTTTATTTCGTTGTGATTTGCGGGTTTAGAATCCCAAATTCATACCTAGAGTGAAACCTCTATTAACAGCTGAGTTACCCAAACTGTACCCATTATCATTATTGGCCGGCCTTGTAACATCTAAATCGATCCAATCTACTTTCGAGAATAACATACCCGGGTTGGTTGCTTGTGCATAGAATCTGAAGGTAGAGAGCCCTAGTTTTTCGGTCAACTTGTTAGGTAAATTGTATCCTAACGAGATGTTTCTCACTTTTAGAAAAGACCCACTTCTATAACCAAGTGTCTCATAATATTGATCTCCGTAACCGGCAGAGTAAATAGGCTTTTGGTATTCTGAATTGGTATCGGCAATGGTATAATAATCTACCTTTCTTGAATTGTACCTACCCACTAAACCTTCACCACCGGTGTTGTAGGTGTAGCCCATTCTTCCGAAAAGAAAAATCGATAATTCAACACCTTTATAGTTGAACGTATTGGTGAGACCCACAATATATTTGGGAATCTGGCTACCAATGATGACTCTATCATTGTTGGCATCGATTACATAATCGCCATTTTGGTCAACCGGTCTAGCGTTACCTGCAGTAAAAGTATGGCCATTGGCATTGAATCGTGCCATTTCTTCGGCGTCCGATTCTTGCCAGATGCCGTTAGAGGCATAGTTATAAATAACACTTTGTGATTCACCAATGAACCATTCGTTGACCAAATCGTCTTCATTGCCATTGGCCAGGGTTACAATTTCATTGTCTTGCCATGAGCCGCTAAAGTTGGTAGACCATTCAAAACTATCGGTCTGAACATTGACAGTGTTCAACGTTAAATCGATACCTTTTGAGTTGGTTTCGCCCACATTGGCAAAGGTATCTCTATACCCAGTAACGGTAGGTACCGATTTTCTTAACAAGAGGTCGGTTGTATTGGAGTGATAGTAATCTAGACCACCTGACAACCTGCCTGCAAAGAAAGAAAAATCAAGACCGTAATTGTACTGTGTTGTTTGTTCCCAGCCTAAGTCTTGATTGGCCAGCGTTTCGGCATTTTCGATACCTGCAGTCGTTGTATTACCCACAGGGTAGAAGAGAGGTATAAGACCTCCTTGGGTCGAATAAGGATCGATTGCAGAGTTACCGGTAACCCCAACACCAAAACGGAGCTTTAATTGATCCACCCAATTGCTTTCGGCCAAAAAGTTCTCCTTATCCAAACTCCAACCTAGAGCCGCACTGGGGAAAAACGCCCATTTGTTGCCATCGGCCAACTGTGAGGCACCATCATAACGACCGGAAAGAGTCAATAAGTATTTATTATCGTAACCATAATTTACACGTGCCATGTAAGAAAGTAATTGCCTTTCAACTAAATCCGATTCCCAGTTGGCCAAGGCTACGTTGTCACTACTTAACGCGTTCCATTTTTGACTGGCAAAGGGTACGTTGTCAGCTGACATTAGGTTTGATTCGGCCCTATATTGGGTTTGACTTTGTAATAACGTCAGACCCAACGTGTGTTTGTTTAGTACCTTATCATAGTAAATAAGGTTGTCCAAGGTATAGGATAGTCTTTGTTCTTTTGCAAGGGAGGCGAAACTAGAACCATTCCTGGCTACTGAAAGTCCGTCTAAATATGATCCGTTTCGAACAGTTTGAATGTCAGGTCCGAAATTGGTACGGAACCGCAATCCGTCCAATCCGGAAATCATTTTCCCTAGATTGAGCTCTCCGTAGAAACTTCCAAAGGCACGAACGGTCACTCTTTGATCTTGAGAATACTTTACTTCATCAATGATGGTTTTTACGGCAATATCGCCACCTGGAAACTCTATTCTGTTTCCGGCACTGTCATAGGGCAAGGTGTACTGAAAGATGCTACGCGCACTTTGATAAAGACCGCTTTGCAAAGAAACCCCGGCTCCACCTGCTGTTGACTGCCCGTATTCCTGAGTGCTGAAAGCCGCATTGATGTTTCCACCTAAGGTAAACCAATCGGTAGCTTCAATGTCTACGCTTACATTGGTATTATAACGTTCAAAACTTTGGCCCACAACGGTACCCGTATTGTTCATGTACCCAAAAGAACCATAAGCCTTCATACGCTCGGTACCTCCACTGGCACTTAAGGTGTTCATAGTGGTCACTCCGGTACGGGTCACAAAATCGGTCCAATCGGTGGTTATAAGTTTCGAACCATCCCAGGTGCCACCTTCCCAGCCTCTAAGAATGTTATTGAAAGCTGTGTCGTCACCTGAAAAAATAGCGGCGTCATTGGCTTGTGTTGGCTGGTCTCCCCTTGGATAGGTTTCAGAGTTTTCATAATATTTGGCCCAACGACGGTAATCAACGTATTCGCCGGCATTAAATTGAGCGGCCATCTCATCAAGATTTTCAACGGTTACCGAAGTGTTGTAATTTAGGTTGAAACGACCCGTTTTTCCTTTTTTGGTGGTTACAATGACCACCCCGTTAGCACCTCGCGAACCGAAGATTGCCGTAGCGGATGCATCTTTTAGAATGTTGATCGATTCGATGTCGGTCGGGTTGATGTTCTCAATTCCCCCAGAAGTCAAGGGAATACCATCCAATACATAAAGAGGAGAGTTCGATGCTGAAAGAGAACGCACCCCTCGAATGGTTATGCTACCGACACTACCGGGTCGTTCGTTAGATGAAATATCTACACCTGCAGCCTTACCTTGCATGGCCTCGACCGCATTATTTACTGGCCGAGAGCTGATTTCTTCAGAGCTTACACCCACGATGGCACCTGTAACATCGGCTTTACTAGTTGAGCCGTAGCCGACGACCACGACTTCTTCCAAAAGGGCACTGTCTTCCTCCATCTGCACGTCAATGGTCGTAGATTGGCCAATAGTTCTTTCAACTGTTTTAAAACCAATGGAAGAGAACACCAAAATTTGTCCTGGACTTACGCTAATGGTGTAGTTACCGTCAAAGTCGGAAGCGGTACCTGTCTGTGTACCTTGAATGATAACGTTGGCCCCCGGGATGGGAATGCCCCCGGTATCGGAAACCGTTCCCGACACCTCAATTTCTTGCGCTCCAGCACCTATTGTAAAGGCGAACACAAGTAGCGCAAGTGCTTTGTGAAGTAGTTTAAGAGTCATTTTCATAATTAAGTTGTTAAAGTTGAGTAATCGATTACATTGATTATACAATTGTAGACGGCAATTTCTAATTTCGCATCCTGTACTGTGCTGCTCTTGAAAAAACGAGGGACTCATTTTCTGCGTGTAGTCCCACTCTCATGGGCCTTTAACATTTGCCAGTATTTTGAAGATTTTTTTTAATTTAAGAGCCATAAACTCATATCATGGCTCGACTTCGATATATCTATGTGTCTGTACTTGCTCTAATAATGGCAGCTTGTAAAAGTGACGCAAAATTGAAAGAATTAGCTCCCGTTAAACAAGTCGAACTTGGTTTTAGATCGGTGAACGTTTTGACCGAGGATGAGCTAGATTTTAAAGACCTAAATAAAGATGGGGTACTCAACCCTTACGAAGATTGGCGCTTATCTGTAGAGCAGCGAAGTGCAGATCTTCTATCTCGAATGAGTTTGGAGGAGAAAGCTGGTTTTATGCTTATCAGCACCACCAGATTAGAAAACGATTGGTCGTTTAGTAGGCCCCAGAACAATGAACCGATAACAAGTGGTTTTAATGAAGTGGACCAAGTAAATGAAACTAATATCTTTACGCGAAAGCCTTTGCCGTACCCGACCATATCAGCTGCCGGTACTACGAAAGACGTAACCGAGTTTCACAAAAGGCATTTTATTTTACGTGCGAACCCTTCCGTCGAAATCTTGGCAGAGTATACCAATAACCTACAAGAATTGTGTGAGGCCCATACACATGGCATCCCGGCAATCATTACCTCTAACCCTAGAAATCATATTGCTATAGATGCCTCTATAGGCCTAACGGTAGGTAAAACCCCGTTTACACAATGGCCGGGAGAGTTGGGGCTGGCAGCTATGAGAGATTTTGAACTCACCCGTGAATTTGCCGATATATCAAGAACCGAATGGCTTTCGGTCGGTTTGAGAAAGGGCTATATGTATATGGCAGACCTGGCCACAGACCCACGTTGGCAAAGGGTTGAGGGTACTTTTGGCGAGGATGCCGATTTGGCCTCCCGAATGATTCGAGAAGTGGTATTGGGTTTTCAAGGCGATAGTCTCAACGCTAAATCGGTAGCACTTACGACAAAGCATTTTCCTGGTGGTGGAGCGACCGAAGGAGGGCAGGATCCCCATTTCGATTGGGGGAAAAGAGAGGTTTTTGAAGCCGATATGTTTCAAAATAATTTAATTCCTTTTAAAGCGGCTATCGAGGCCGGTACTTCTTCCATTATGCCCTATTACTCCTATCCGGTGCATACGCCTTTTCCGGAAGTTGGTTACGCATTTAATAAAGAAGTACTTCAAGATGTACTTCGAAAAGAGCTGGGCTACGCAGGCATTATCAATTCAGACACCGGCCCAATTGAAATGATGCCTTGGGGGGTTGAAAGTTTGAGTATTACGGAGCGGTATAAAATGGCCTTGAAGGCCGGTGTCAATCTTTTTTCAGGTACAGCAGACCCTAGTAAGTTGATAGAAACCCTAAAAGCCAATCCAGATTTAATCAAGCAGGTCGATCATTCCGTTAGCTTGCTATTGAATGAAAAGTTTCGATTGGGGTTATTTGAAAATCCGTATGTAGATGTAGATAATGCCGTGAAGGTGGTCGGAAATGATCTTTTTACGGAACAAGCGGCTTTGGCAATGAGAAAGTCGATTGTTCTATTGAGAAATCAAGGCGTTGAGAATGAGAAAAGCCTTCCTTTAAAGGAAAAGACCAAAGTATATTTTGAAACTTATATTCCCGTCAGAGATGGCAAGAACAGTAATGTCTACCTGCCGGACGGCTACAAGGGAAGTGTTGAATTGGTTTCCGACCCTTCCAAGGCTGATGTGGTCTTTTTATGGTTGGTACCCAAGGGAAAGTCACTCTTTGAATCTGATGGTAGCCCCTTGCATGTGAATCTTTCTGAAAACGGAATTGATATTGATTACGTCAACTCTTTGATTGCAAAGAAACCAACTATTTTAGCCGTGAATTTTACCAATCCTTGGGCGATTGATGAAATTTATTCAGATTCTCGGCCTAATAATATAAATGCGGTACTGGCCACTTTTGGCACTACTCCCGAAGCATTATTGGATATCGTTTCCGGAGAGTTCTCGCCGACCGGCAAAATGCCTTTTACTACCCCGGTGAGCGATGAAATGGCTTCAAAACAAAAGTCCGATTTGCCGGGCTCAATGGAAGAAGAGGGCTATGCCCTGTTTCATTTTGATGAGGGACTCACCTATAAGGAGTGAGATTTTATGTTTTTAATCGTATGTAGGGGATAATCACTGTACTTTTAAGAATCAAAAAAATCAAATGATAGAATCACACGAATATTTCATGAAGAGGGCCATTTCTATGGCTGAAAAAGGAATGAACTCGAATGCCGGCGGTCCCTTTGGGGCAGTTATTGTCAAGAAGGGTCAGATAGTTGCTGAGGGTCATAACCAAGTAACTTCTACCAATGACCCTACCGCTCATGCCGAAATGGTTGTTATTAGAGATGCTTGTAAAAAACTTAACTCTTTTCAATTAGATGAATGCATACTTTATACCTCGTGCGAACCATGCCCAATGTGTTTGGGTGCCATTTATTGGGCAAGACCTAAAGAGGTCTATTTTGCCTGTACAAAAGAAGACGCCAAAGCTATCAATTTTGATGATCGTTTTATTTATGACGAATTGGATAAAGAGATAGGAGAACGTCAAATTGCCTTTATTCAACTATTAAGAAAGGAGGCGTTGCCTGTTTTTAATGCCTGGCATACCAAAACGGACAAAACAAAGTACTAGGGATGCCGAGTACCTGAGAAAAGTGCTTTAAATACTACTATACAAAAGTAATATGATAACTATGCCCATTAGTCAATAGTTGTTTCTCCATTCATGACTCAAATTATTAACACTCTTAGCTATGGAAAGCTCAAAAGAAGCAACCGCTGCACCAACACCCTTTAAGCAAACCTATTTTCATGGAAGCAAGGCAGACCTTATGTTAGGAGATTTGATAGAGGTGGGCCATAGCTCAAACTTCGGTAAGCGAAAAGGTGCAAAATATATTTTTCTCTCCGCTACTTTAGACGCAGCTATCTGGGGGGCAGAATTAGCCCTAGGCGAAGGTAAGGAGCGAATTTATTTAGTGGAACCGACCGGTGAAATTGAAGATGATCCAGATTTGACAGATAAAAAATTTCCGGGCAATCCCACGAAATCATATCGTTCGGTACATCCCTTTAGGGTAGTAGGAGAGGTTTCCCTTTGGAAAGGCCACCCGCTCGACCAAGTAAATCAGATGAAAGAACATCTTAAGAAGTTACGTGCTGAGGGGATCGATTCTCTAAACAATTGACTTTTATTTCGGAATATCATTGCCATCCCATTTATTTAAACCATTAGTTACGCAACAAAAGTCATTTTTATGCATCTATATTTAAAATGGGTTGAATGCAAAGACTAATTTTTATTCTGGTTATTGGTTTCGGTTGGGCATCTTGTAGTTCAGACGATAAGTACGAAGCAGAAAAAGATGATTTAATCGGTAACTGGGTGTTGGCTGAGACGCTAATCAGTGCCGGAGGACCTCATTATTGGGTCGATGTTGATAACGGTAATCAATTGCAATTTCAAGAAGATGGAAAATTCTATTCTGATAGGTTTAAGGAGTGCTCTGAAGGCCTCTTTGGAATAAATGGCAATGAGTTGTTGCTACAATACACCTGTGATGACTTTAAACCTAAAAATGAAAATGATGAAGGTTTTGTTTCATACCATATAGAATACAAATCCGACCATTTTATACTAAAGCCCACTAGTGGCCCTATATGTATTGAGGGCTGTAGTTATAAATATCGAAGGCAATAATGTAAGTCATTGCGGTTGTATTTTCTTTTCGAGTTGTCTTCCAAAGCAAACTTATATCTTTATAGAAAATGTCTTCAATTTACCGCATATGAAAGATAATTTTTCCTCTCAATCTGATAAGTATGCGAAATACCGGCCTACATATCCGCCAGCATTTTTTTCATATTTAGATGAGTTTTTAGAGAAAAAAGACTGTGCTTGGGATTGTGGCACGGGCAATGGTCAGGTTGCTTATGAGTTGGCAAAATCTTTTAAAAAAATAATGGCAACAGATATTAGTAAGCAGCAGATAGTCAATGCAGCAAAGGCCGATAACATATTTTATAGTATTCAGCCTGCTGAGCAGACCCATTTTGAGGATGATTTATTTGACTTTATAGTAGTGGCTCAAGCAGTACATTGGTTTGATTTTGAAAAATTTTACGCTGAAGTAAAACGCACGGCCAAGAAGGATGCATTGCTTTGCATCGTGGGTTATGGTATTATTTCTGTGTCTCCAGCAGTAGATGCTTTAATATCTGATTTCTATACAAACACCATAGGTAGCTTTTGGGACAAAGAAAGGCGCTATATCGATGAGGGTTATCGAACTATTCCTTTTCCATTTGAAGAAATTTCAACTCCGCAATTTGAGAATAGACACTTATGGAGTTTAGACCATTTGGTAGGGTACCTAAACACTTGGTCGGCAGTCAAACATTTTGTTCGGCGGAAAGGTTACAACCCCGTTGAAGAACTGAAAGAGAAACTGAAAACATACTGGCAAGCCAATGAACGTAAAGAGGTAGTTTTTCCCATACTGCTTAGAATAGGGAAGCTCAACGAAGGGTAACTTTATTAATACCTAAGACTTTTTCCTTTAGAGCGTTTTAGGTGGTTTTTAATATTCTTTTTTAATTGATGAAATATGAGAAAAGTAATTGCTGCTATTAATATGACCCTTGATGGGTTTTGTGACCATACTTCGGCCATTGCCGATGAACAACTTCACCAACATTTTGCCGATGTTTTGGCCAATGCAGATATAATTCTTTATGGAAGGGTTACCTATCAATTAATGGAATACTGGCCTACTGTAATTAAAAACCCGACGGGGGATTTTGCTACCGATGAATTTGCCAAAAGAATCGATAGTATAAAAAAGATAGTGTTTTCAAGAACTTTAAAGAAATTAGATTGGCATTCTGCAGAATTGGCCCAGAACAGCCCCGAGGAAGAAATTGCAAAATTGAAAAAGCTTTCCGGGAAGAATATCTTGATAGGTAGCCCAAGCTTGATTGTTTTATTGACACAATTAAAGCTTATCGATGAATATCAACTATGCGTACATCCGATAATAGCTGGTGCGGGATTGCCTTTGTTCAAAAATATTAGCGATAGGGTCGATCTAAAGTTGATAAAGACAACAGCTTTTAAGAGTGGTACGGTAACTTCCCACTATGAACCGCAATGGTAAACATAACTCAAGATTTCTTAACACACGAGCGGCGGCCGAAATGTTCAGGTTGCATTTAACTATTATCGCTATAATCCTTGTATTCTCTTCGCCTATGAGTCTAAATGCTCAAGAACTGGAAGCATACCGCTGGAATAATCGCATACTTATTGTAAAAGCTGAGGACGCCCAATCTACCGAATATATCAAGCAAATAGATGAGTTAACCAACGCAGATGAAAAAATGGAAGATAGAAAACTCATCCTTTATCAGATTGAAGGAACCGATTTTAAGTTTACCGACTTTAAGAAGCCCAAGAAAAAACAGGCCGGTTTCGTAACCGATAGTTTTTCAGAGAAATACCTTCTTACCAATAACACATTCGAGGTCATGCTTATAGGTCTCGATGGAGGTGTTAAGTTAAGGCAAGATGAGTTTCTTGATAAAGAAAGCCTTTTCAGGCTCATTGATTCGATGCCCATGCGAATGAACGAAATGAAAAAAGGGAAATTAGAATAGGGTAGGTTGCCTACCAACCACCGGATGCACCGCCTCCGCCAAAACCTCCGCCTCCGAAGCCACCGCCAAAACCACCACCGAAACCTCCTCCTGAGCTGCCTCCAAAGCCTCCGGAACCACTACTGCGTCCCATATTGCTTAGAATAATCATATCCCAAATATCAAGTCCGCCAGAGCGTCGGCCACCATTTCTTCCTCCGCCACGTTTATTTCTATTGGCAAGAATGATGATGATAATAACAAAGATGATAAACGGTAGGAAAGAGCTAAATGGAAATCCACCACCACCATTGAAAGTACGTTCTTCTTTGAATTCTCCGGTCAATACCTGAAATATGGCATCTGCCCCTTGGTCAAGGCCGCCGTAGAAATCTGAATTTTTAAACTGGGGAACGATAATATTTTCGATGATGCGTCGAGACATGGCATCGGTGAGGCTGCCCTCGACCCCATAGCCCGTGTTGATGGCAATACGTCTATCGTCTTTGGCGAGAAGTACCAGAACACCGTTATCTTTTCCAGACTGCCCAATACCCCATTTTTGGCCCCATTGTGCCCCTAGGTAATTAATGTTTTCACCTTCTGTGCTGCTGATAATAGCAACAACAATCTGTGTTGAGGTACTGTCGGAGTAGCGAATTAACTTTTGCTCCAAGGCCTTTTCTTGCCCTTGAGGGAGAAGGTCTATATAATCATAGACACTCGTTTCTTTGGCTGGCTTTTCAGGAATTTCGAACTGCGCCTGAACCCAAGCAAAGCAAAAGAGGAAAATTAAAAATACGCTACCCTTTTGAAATCTCATTGCTTAGTTCGTTTGTATCGTCTTGTTGCCAAGGAAAATGTGTTTTTAATTCTTTGCCGGCTTTCAGAATGCCATCGATAAGGCCTTGCTTGAAATCACCTTTTTTAAAGTGTGTTTGAATAATGTCTTTTGTAGAGTTCCAGAAATCTTTGGGTACTACTTTGTCGATACCTTTATCACCGCAGATAGCAAATTTGCGGTCGTTCACAGCTACATAGATAAGCACGCCATTGTTTTCTTTGGTATTGTCCATTTTAAGAATATGAAACAATTCCTTGGCCCGCTCCATAGTATCCATGCGCGTATGTGGCTCTAAATGTACCCTAATTTCGCCCGATGTATTTTTTTCTGCCTTTAGAATAGCATCGACAACCTCTTTTTCTTCGGTTGCTGAAAGAAAATCTTCAACTCTTGACATTGCTTTTAGTTGAACTCAAAATTCACATCCGGAGCATTTTCTGAGCCGGCGTCCGCTTTATAGCGAGCCATTTCTTCAAAACCGAAAAGACCTGCCAATAATTTTTCAGGAAATTTGGTGGTATGGATGTCGTAGTCGTTTACCTTTTCGTTAAAGCGGTCACGTGCTACATTAATACGATTTTCTGTTCCTTCTAACTGCGATTGAAGTTCTAAGAAGTTTTGGTTGGCCTTAAGTTCTGGATAACGTTCTACCACGACCATAAGTTTGCTTAGGGCGCTGGTAAGTCCGCTTTGGGCATCTTGAAAAGCCTGAATATTATCGGCTGTCAAGTTGTTGGCGTCGATATTGGTAGAAGTGGCCTTGGCTCTTGCTTCAATAACATCCTTTAAGGTTCCTCTTTCAAAATCGGCTGCGCCTTGTACGGTTTTTACCAGATTACCTATTAGGTCGTTTCTTCTCTGATATGCACTTTCTACATTAGACCAGGCAGTCTTGGCATCGGCCTCTAACTCAACTGCTTTATTGTTAAAACCAACTGCCCAATTATAAAGTACAAAGGCCAATAGACCCAATACAATAAGTACAATCAATCCTTTTTTCATGATTACTGTGTTTTAGTTATATAGTTAATAGTGTACGTGATGAATTTGTGTTCTTCACCGATATGACGCAAGTAGTAGTGATAAGTTACAATTGCTCTTTGATTTTTATGAGCTCAGATTTAATACGCTCTAATTTATCGATGATTTCGTAGTTGTCGAGCGTTTTCTGGCGGTTTTCTTTCAGATGGGTTTTGGCACCGTCAAGCGTAAAGCCCCGTTCTTTCACCAAATGGTAGATAAGCTTTAGGTTATCGATGTCTTGAGGAGTGAATTTACGATTGCCCTTGGCGTTTTTCTTGGGCTTTAAGGCGTCGAATTCTTTCTCCCAAAAACGAATAAGTGAAGTGTTTACGCCAAAAGCTTTGGCTACTTCACCAATGCCATAATATCTTTTTTCAGGTAGCTCTATCTGCATTAATCGAGAGATTGATTTTCTTGTGCGGCGTATTTGAGCATGTTCTCAAACTCTTTGGCCGTTAAACTTCCGTAATAGAAATTGATGGGGTTGATTCGCTCTTCCTCTTTCCATACCTCATAGTGTAGGTGTGGTGCTTCCGAGCGACCGGTATTACCAACAAAACCGATGAGGTCTCCACGCTTCACTTTTTGACCCCTGTCTACATTGTATTTACTTAAATGACCATAAAGAGTTTTGTAGCCGTAGCCATGGTCAATGCGAATATGCTTACCATACCCCGAAGAACCATTATCGGCCCTTATAACTTTACCATCACCAGTTGCATAAACCGGAGTGCCCTTAGGTGCTGAAAAATCCATTCCACGATGCATTTTTCGAGCCTTCGTAAAAGGATCCGAACGCCACCCATAACCGGAAGCCATACGTTTCAGGTCTTCGTTTTTTACGGGTTGAATGGCTGGTATGGCCATGAGCAACTTTTCTTTTTCTTCGGCCAGTTTAGTGATTTCATCTAAAGACTTAGACTGTATGGCCATTTGCTTTTTTATGATATCGAGCCTCTTGGTAGTCGCCTTGATCATTTCTGAGTTGTTAAAGCCTTCTAACGATTTGTAGCGATTGACCCCGCCGAAACCGGCCCTGCGCTGCTCTTCGGGTATTGGGTTGGCCTCAAAATACAGACGATAGATATTGTTATCTCTGTCTTCAATATTGGCCAAAACCTCTTCTATCTGACCCATTTTACGGTTCAGAAGGTCGAATTGAAGCTCATAGTTTTTTACTTCACGCTGAAGTGAAAGCTCGCGAGGTGTATTGATGAGATTGGTGTTCATCAAAAGCACCAGTGATAAAAGTCCGAATAGAAAGGAGCCTAGAATAAATAAAGCGATATTACGGTAGCGCCGTGATTTTTTGGGCTCTATTTTCCGGTACGACAGTGTATCGGGATCGTAATAGTACTTTACCTTAGACATGAATGTATTTTATCCTATTTTTGTGGCGTTTTGACGTAACAAACAAATATAAAAATTGTTTTGTTTATAACGTTAAAATTAAAAAAACCTTATAATTTTCTATGACTTCCAAAGAGACCCGTAAGCAATTTCTTGATTTTTTCGCCGACAAACAGCATAAAATAGTACCATCGGCGCCTATGGTAATCAAAGATGACCCTACACTTTTGTTTACCAATGCGGGTATGAACCAATTTAAAGAATTCTTTTTGGGCAATACCGTCGCTAAAAACTCTCGAGTGGTAGACACTCAAAAATGCCTGCGAGTGAGTGGTAAACATAATGATTTGGAAGAAGTAGGTAAAGATACCTATCATCATACCATGTTCGAAATGTTGGGCAATTGGAGCTTTGGTGATTATTTTAAGCCTGAGGCCATTCAATGGTCTTGGCAGCTTTTGACGGAGGTCTTTAAAATTGATAAAAATAGCCTTTACGTTTCTGTTTTCGAGGGGAGTAAAGAGGATGGTCTTGATTTGGATCAAGAAGCATATGATTTGTGGAAAGCCATTGTGGCAGAAGACCGGATCATTATGGGTAATAAGAAGGATAACTTTTGGGAAATGGGCGACCAAGGCCCCTGTGGCCCATGTTCTGAAATACACGTAGATATCAGGTCTGCCGACGAGAAAGCAAAGGTTTCTGGAGCTTCACTGGTCAATGCTGACCATCCGCAAGTAGTGGAAATCTGGAACTTGGTATTCATGCAGTACAATCGAAAGGCCGATGGCCAATTGGAAGCGCTACCTGCAAAGCATGTAGATACCGGTATGGGGTTCGAGCGTCTTTGTATGGTTTTACAAGGAGTGCAATCCAATTACGATACCGATGTGTTCAAGCCAATTATTCGCGAGATAGAAACCATTACCCATCAAAAGTACGGCAAAAGCGAAAAGACAGATATTGCCATTCGTGTAATTGCCGACCATATTCGGGCGGTCTCATTTTCAATAGGAGACGGACAATTGCCGAGCAATACAGGTGCTGGGTACGTTATTCGTAGAATTTTGAGAAGGGCCATTCGGTACGGCTTTACATTTTTAGATACCAAAGGTCCGTTTATGTTCCGGTTGGTAAATGTACTTACCGATACCATGGGCGATGCTTTTCCTGAATTAAAAGAGCAGAAGCAATTAATAGAAAACGTAATTAAAGAAGAAGAGCATTCTTTCTTGAATACTTTAGAGCAGGGGTTGGTGCTTCTTGACCAAGTAATTGCTGGCACAAAAGGTAATGAAGTTGATGGGCGAAAAGCGTTTGAACTGTATGATACGTATGGTTTCCCCATAGATTTGACTGCCTTGATTCTTTCCGAGAAAGGATACTCTTTAGATGAGGCTGGTTTCGATAAAGCAATGCAAGAACAAAAGAGCCGATCAAAATCTGCTTCTGAAATATCAAAAGAAGACTGGGTAATGCTTGCAAATGATGTGGAACAGGAGTTTGTCGGTTATGACCGATTAGAGGCCGATGTACGTGTGGTCAAATACCGTAAGGTGACTTCAAAAAAGCAGGGTGAGCAGTATCAATTGGTATTTAACCTGACCCCATTTTATGCTGAAGGAGGAGGGCAAGTAGGGGACAAGGGTTATTTAGAAGAACCGAATGGCGACGTGGTATACATTATCGATACCAAAAAAGAGAATAATGAGATAGTTCATTTCAGTAAGACTTTGCCCAAACATGTCAACGAATCTTTGAAGGCGGTAGTCGACAAAAAGCAACGTCAACGAACTGAAGCCAACCATACGGCTACGCATTTATTGCATCAGGCACTGCGAGAAATTCTTGGTACGCATGTAGAGCAAAAGGGCTCTGCGGTGCATTCAAAATACTTACGATTTGATTTTTCTCATTTTTCAAAATTGACCAGCGATGAGTTACGTGCAGTAGAAAATTTTGTAAACGCCCGTATCGATGGTCAGTTGCCTTTTGAAGAGCGCCGAAATGTACCCATGAAAGAAGCAATTGAAGAAGGTGCAATGGCACTTTTTGGTGAAAAATATGGTGATACCGTCCGTACGGTAAGATTTGGCCAATCGATGGAACTTTGTGGGGGTACCCATGTAAAGAACACAGCGGATATCTGGCATTTTAAAATCAGGTCGGAAGGCGCCGTGGCTGCAGGTATTCGTAGAATTGAAGCTATCACTTCTGATGCGGTTAAAGACTTCTATGCAGAAAACCACCAAGTACTTTCTGAGATAAAAGAGTTACTGAACAACGCTCAAGATCCGGTCAAGACGGTCTCTTCTTTACAAGAAGAAAATTCGCAGTTAAAAAAGGAAGTAGAGCAACTGCTCAAGGAAAAGGCCAAGAATTTAAAGGGTGATCTGCAAAGTGAACTTACAGAGATTAATGGAGTTCGGTTTCTCGCCAAGAAAGTTGATTTAGATGCTGCAGGTATCAAAGACCTATCTTTTGAGATGGGAAGCAATGAAGACAACCTCTTTTTGCTCTTCGGAACCGAACAAAATGGTAAAGCCTTATTATCTTGCTATATATCGAAAAAGTTGGTTGCCGAAAAATCGTTGAATGCAGGTAACATTGTACGCGAGTTGGGCAAATTCATTCAAGGTGGTGGAGGAGGTCAGCCCTTTTTCGCAACCGCTGGCGGTAAAAACCCTACTGGTATAGAAGAGGCACTTAGCAAAGCTAAAGAGTATATTTCCTAAAGAATTGAAAGCGATAATGAAAAAACTGATAGTACTTTTCTTGGTTTTTTCTTCATGCGCCGATAAGAACCCTGAAAATGTCTCGCCAAAAGGAGACAGTCAATTGGCGAGGGTGGAAATTACCGCTGCTGACAAAATTAAAATTGATAGTCTCTGGAAACGAGCTAACCGCGTATGGCTCTATTCATTAGAAAGGCAACTGATTTTAGATTCCATTCTTGAAATTAAACCTGATTCAGCTTACTTCTGGCAACAAAAAGCAATGCCTTTATATAAGGCTAGAAAGTATTCTCTCGGTAAACCGTTTTTGGCGAAGGCTGTAGAGTATGACTCCGCAAGGTATCTTCCCTATAGTGCTTTTATGAAATGTTTATTCTCAAAGGAGTACCAAGAATCAATCGAGGAATTCATGAAGGTAAAAGAAAAGTATGGCGATAGCTACGTAATGGACCATACCTACAACTTTTATCTGGGTTTAGACTACTTGCAATTGAACCAAATTGAAAAGGCAAAGGAGTTTCTAGAGAAAAGTAAGGAACAACAATTTAAAGATTTTCCTGATGACCCACCGCATGAAGCCTGCCATTATATGGACTGGTTTTATTTAGGAATAGTTCTTATGGAGCTTCATGATTACGGGAAAGCAATTGAATGTTTTGACAACTCACTTAAGGTTTATAAGAACTTTGCGGATGCAATGTTTTACAAAGCATCGTGTTATTACGCCCTTGGTGATTTGCAATTGGCCAAAGAATTGGTAGAGAAGGCCAAAAGTGAATCGGATAATACCATCAATGAGGATCAAGTGGTTTATGAAATATATCCTTATCAAGTATTTCATAGATTAAGCCCTTACTCAAAATTGCACTTAGAAAAATAAATGGAGCTTCAAACACAAATTCCGCTTAAAAAGGAGGTTTCGACAATTGATTACAAAAGTCAAATCTTACTTTTAGGCTCTTGTTTTTCAGAGAACATAGGTGGAAAAATCGGTTATTATAAATTCTCAAATCTAATCAATCCGTTTGGGATACTTTTCCATCCTCTTGCCATAGAAAATCTGGTGCACAGGTCTGTTGAGAAACGCCCATATACCCAAAAGGAAATTTTTCAACATAACGGACTTTGGCATAGTTACGATGCCCATTCAGATTTGAGTGATATTGATGCTGATGAATTACTGAAACGACTCAACAAGTCATTAGATGTAACTTCAGATTTTTTGAAGACCGCCACCCACGTAATCATTACATTAGGTACTTCTTGGGTTTACAGAGAAAGAAATTCTGAAAATATTGTGGCGAATTGCCATAAAGTGCCTCAAAAACAGTTTGTCAAAGAATTACTTTCGATAGGCCAGATTGAGGAAAGTCTACTTAATACGATTAACAAGTTTAAATCCGCCAATCAAAATATAAATATCATTTTTACCATTTCACCGGTTAGACACCTAAAAGATGGGTTTGTGGAAAATCAAAGGAGCAAGGCCCATTTGATTTCGGCATTGCATTCAATGGTCGATAGGGGCCATTCTTATTTTCCTTCGTATGAATTGCAGATGGATGAGCTTAGAGATTATCGGTTTTACAAAGAAGATATGGTTCACCCAAATAAGCTAGCCATAGATTATATCTGGAACAAGTTCAAAATGGTTTGGATATCAGAAGGGGCTTATCAAGTGATGGATGAAATTGAAACCGTTCAAAAAGGTCTGGCACACAAACCATTTCAACCAAAATCGGAAGCCCATCAACAGTTTTTAAATAATCTTCAGACCAAGATTAAAAAGTTGCAAGACTCGCATCCTCATATAAAATTCGGGGGGTAAGAAACTGAGATTCCTACTACTTCATAAATCAATTTGGTACATATATTGTTTCTTTAGAAATGAGATGTATTGTAATTTCATGATATGAAAAAATTGATTTTAGGAGTTGTTATCACTTTGGCTGTCGTTTTGCTCGTTCGTTCGTGCTATGACAACCAAGAAGAAAAATCGATTCTTCAAGAAAACTCGATGCTTATTCAGCAACAGATAGAGAATGTGTCTAAGTTGATTGTCACGGAAGGTCATTTTGCAGAAGTATATAATTACAAAGATTCGAAAATGCTCTTCGGACCTTTGATTTCAGCGCAAAAGAAGGCTCTTGTCGTAGTAAATGCCGATATAACCGTAGCTTATGACTTAAGTCAGATTACTTTCGAAATTGATCAAGAACAAAAAGTCTTGCATATAAAGAGTATACCCGAGCCAGAGATTAAGGTCAACCCTGATTTTGAGTATTATGATGTTACCTCTGATTACTTGAATATGTTCGATGCTTCCGATTATAACAAAATCAAAAAGAACGTTACAGCATCATTAATGAAAAAAGTTGAGGCCTCATCTTTATGCAAAAATGCCCAAAACAGATTGCTCAGCGAACTGCAGAAATTTTATATACTCACAAATTCTATGGGCTGGACATTGGCCTATGAAGATGAGGTTGTAGACCAGAACTTTACTGATTTAATCCTTAAGGATTGACATCCTTATTGAATGAAAGCTTTTGCCCAAGTAATATATTGCTCCCAATCATAATCGGTGACGTCGTGCTTGCCCGTACGAATATGATAGGCCACGGTATGTTGTAGAGGTTGGTTGACTTCTGGAATCTGTTCGGTGGCGATACCTTCCTTTTCGTAAAGTTCATAAACCTTAGATGCATAATGTGCCGATAAAAACTCACCTTTCGGATCGGCCCAACGGTCATCAAAAGCACTGGCAACATATAAAGGCCTGGGGGCAATTAAGGCCAATAATTGGTGTTGGTCGACCGGTAAGGTTTTTTCGTTGTCATTATACTTCAAAAAACTATCGGCAAACCAATGCGGAAAGGCGGTGTTGATTTTACCCACTGTTTCGCCAAATTTTCTTTTGCTGAGTGCCGCACCTCCACACCCTGAATTATTACTGATAACCCCCGCAAATCGCTTGTCGGTGGCACCTGCCCAAAGAGCCGCTTTGCCTAGGCGTGAATGACCAAAGACCACTACATTGGAGATATTACCATCGTTTTCAAGATAGTCCATAGCCTTGCTAAGGCCAAACGCCCAACCTGCAATACTACCCCATTCATTGGTCTTGGGCTTGGTTTGGTCTTCTGTATAAAAAAGTTCGTGAACACCATCCGAAAAATCGTTTTTATCGGGGTCAACCTCCCCGTAATAAATCGTGGCCAGACCAAAACCGTTATCCAACATTTTTTCAATGGCCCATCGGTGTTGGCGCACCCCTCTTGACGCTTCGGTCGCTTTGTTGTCTTTTATGCCGAACGATTCATTGTTAGGTACCCATGATTTCGTTAAAGGTACCTTTGGGTCAGAAGTAACGGTATGGTTACCATAAAAATTATATCCTAAAAATACCGGCGCTGTTGGGTTTCCTTTCGGTAGGTATATGAGCATATTGTAGGTAATACTCTTTTTATTCTTTTTAAGGCTTATGGCCACCTGTTTTCTGCGAGCCTTGCCACCGTAGGCATCGTTGCTTTCTTCTATAAGTTTGAAACTGTATTCATCTAAACGCCCGGGTACCTTCCCATATACTTGTCTTTCGAAGAATTGAAATATTTCGAATCTTCTATCAGCTTCCCATTGAACATGGTCTGAAATATGATTTCCGCTAAAAGTTACCAATGCATCTGGCAAGGTAAATTTAGGAACCTTGGTTTCATCATAATTAGCTTCAGATTGGGCAAAACTCATTGCGGAAAAAAGTAAGATGGTAGCAATAATGCGAATATTCATAATTTAATCAGGGTAAGGTTGGTACAGGTTATTGGCATTTATATTTTTTGGGTCTTAAATTTTTTGTCGACCAATTCAAGGCCATCATCTATTAGATGACCTAATTTAGGTCTGTTCTGTTTTACACTTTCTAAATGGTCGGCTATATCTTTTGCGAAATCGGTGTCACCATTGGTTTTGGCCAGTTCGTATAATTCTACCGAAAGTAACCAGTCTTCGGGATAATTTTCTTTGATAACATCAAAAACCTTATGTCTTGAAATGGTCCGGTTTTTTCCTTCGCGAAAGTGCCTAACTTCTTCGTAAAATTTTTCAAGTTGCGTTTGCTCAGGGCTTTCGGTCTTTTTTGCCGGGGTAGCCGACAGCGTGTGACTGGTTAGGTCGAAACTATTCAAATCGGCGATACCATGATATGCTGAAACTACTTTTTGACCTACTGCCATACTGTAAAGCTCATCATTCGATTGAAATAGGACCTTGTCTTGATGTTTAACAACACAATTTTTAAAGGTAACTAGAATGATTTCCCCTTGTAAGTTTCGGGTTCCTGTAATGATTTCCCCAGATATTTTAATATGGCCTTCAAATTCTAAAGTCACATTCTGACCCTCATATATATTGTAGGCTTTTAAATCTCGAGGCCCCATATCTTCAATGGCGATGTTGATGCCTTTTAATTTTCCTAAAGGAGAACCAAAACCATTGTAATGACGATGGGTGCTATGGCCAACAAGTTCCTTTTCACGAAAGGCTAGGGCGGTTTTTCCCTCTGTCTGCACATAAACCGGTTTCCCGTTGTGCTCAATGACAGATTGAAAATTGCCCGATATTTGAAGACCGGTACTTAACTCGATAGTGCCTAGTTCTTTTGAGGCGATAAGCTTCTTAATACCGCTTAAGCCTCCAGTTCGTAAAGCCATTGTATTGGCAAAATCTTCAAGAACCTGGCTTAGGAAAGCAAAATCAGGAGTTACGAAGAGTTGGGGTTGGGGTTGGGTAATGTCAAACGATGTGTAGGCCGCTTCAATCGAATAAGGTACTTTTTTTACATTTTCGGTCATACACCATGCGCTCTCTCCTATAGAGGATAGAAGCCCTGCCCCATAAATTTTTGGGTCATCGATGGTGCCTATGAGTCCGTATTCAACCGTCCACCAATGCAGGTTGCGAATGAGGGCCATCTCACTGGGCTCACCCATGTTTTGTTGTAAATCTTCTATTCGTTTTTCAGCTAGGGCAATTTCTTCTTCGGGAGTTCCTTTGGCTTCCTTGATTATAGAAAGGTGTCTTACCGCTTCATAAAGCTCGAAGTCTTTACCGCTTGAAATGGCCTTGCAGCCTATTTCGCCAAACCTTCTTAGGTATTCTGAATATTCTGGGTTAGCTATAATGGGGGCGTGGCCTGCCCCCTCGTGAATAATGTCGGGAGCGGGGGTATATTCGATATGTTCCAATTGGCGAATGTCGGAAGCGATGACCAGCACATTATAGGCCTGAAATTCCATGAACGCAGCCGGAGGAATAAAACCATCCACGGCAACTGCGGCCCACCCAATTTCTTTCAAAATGCGGTTCATGCCGTACATATTTGGAACATGCTCAATGGAAATACCTGTTTTCTTCAATCCTTGGAGATAACTATCATGAGCCACTTTGCTCAAATAGTCAACATTCTTTCTCATGACATAGCGCCACACGGCTTGGTCAATGGCCGAATAATGCTCATAGTCTTGGGGTTTAATGTATTGCCTAAGATGTTGAGGTAGTTTGTCAAGAACAGGATTGCTTTCGTACGACATGGCAAAACGACTTTCTACAAAGTTACAAAATGAAGAATTAGTGCTTAAAAAAATGATATTTACTGATATATGATTGCAAAAAAATGCCCTCGAATTTCGAGGGCATTTCAATTAAATAAAACTCCAAAATATTATCTAGCTGCAACAGTATTAGGTGGGTATTGCATCAATATTTCAGCGACAAACTCTCTGATTCGAGCTTCTTTCTTCTCAATATTGGCAATGTTGCCCAAGTTTCCTACACCTTTACCTTGCCAGACCAATTCTTTAGTGTTGGAATCTATAAGGTCGATGTATAAGGATCCTTCGGTACGGGTGCTTACGTTGTTGCCTCCCCAGCCAGGGCCCCAACCGGCACCCCAATAGTAAGGGCTCCAGCCCCATCCAAAGGCGCCTCCCCAGTAATTGTTATAAATGTCTACTTGTTCTTTTTCTTTGGTGAAAATGCTCACCAGAATATCCGGATTTTGAGATTTTACAAAACCACGTTTGGACATTTCGTTTTCAATGGCGCGCAAAATTCTTTTTTTATCCAAATCAGAAATTTGGGCCTTATCGATGCCTGTTTTATAAAAAGCATAGGATTTATACGTGTTGAAATCGGCCTCTCTATCGTAGTCTGATAAAACCTGTACCGAAGAACAGGAGCTGAAGAACAAAACGACCAACAAAGGAACCGCTAAAAATTTAATCTTTTTCATATCGTTAAATATTTGGAGTTATGGGTATAATTCTAACATAAAATTCACAAAAATCATGCCGAAGAGTTAATTCTAATTTCTGTAACCTTTCTTTTTTTCAAAGCCGTAAGGGCAATGCCTGCAACCACTTTCGCAACAATAACCACGTCGAAGAAGATACTTTTCGGTAAAAACTCGATAACCTTCTTCTGATAGGTAAAAGTCGCCATCTTCTAAGGGAATAATTTTTTTCATTTCTCTTAAGCTATAAAATCATTTTTCAATAGCGCCGACAAAAATAGCTGTTATAAGATATTTAAGAAGATACATAATTTTATACGTACACATCAAATTTAAAATGAAAAGTGGGCCTTTCATCTGTATTTAAGTTGCCTTTAACGGAGATGTGCAATGACATGCGTTACATTTGTGTTATCGAAAAGAGCAATGCGGTTACAATTAACTTGTTAAGTCTCCGTTTTAACATTCGATTATGATCTTAGTCTTTAAACATTTTTTCTATAAGAATTATGTAGGTCTTTCACTTTGGCCTTTCATTTTTCTTAAGCATAATGGCTTAAGGGAAGACTTAGTGCTCATCAACCACGAGCGCATTCATTTACGACAGCAGCAAGAATTACTCATTGTATTTTTCTATCTTTTTTATATTACTGAATGGCTTTTTAGAACTATTGCCTATCTTGATAGCTACAAGGCTTATCAGAATATAAGCTTTGAGCGTGAAGCCTATGAGAACGAGAAAAACTTGAACTATATTTCAGAGAGAAAAGCGTTTAGTTTTATTAAATATCTTTGGGTGTCGCAAATACACCCTGAGTGAAAGCTCGAAACCAAGAAATAAAATTTCCATTTTTAGAACGAAAAGAGATTTCCTTATTTATTAAAAGGGAAGACGAACTGCATCCTCAAATCTCGGGGAATAAGTACAGAAAATTAAAGTACAATCTTATTGAAGCCCAAAAATCAGGGTATACGAATTTACTCACCTTTGGTGGTTCCTTTTCCAACCACATTGCAGCTACAGCCTATGCAGGACAGCAGCACGGCCTTCAAACTATTGGGGTAATAAGGGGAGAAGAACTTCAGGCCAAATGGCATTTAAATCCGACCCTTGCATTCGCTCATGAGAACGGAATGCACTTCAAATTCATTTCTAGAGAAAGTTATCGAAGCAAGGAGGAAATGGAGTTAACCAAGGCTCTTAAAGGTGAATTCGGGGCTTTCTACCACCTTCCTGAAGGAGGCACTAACGCCCTTGCCATAAAAGGATGCGAAGAAATATTGAGCGAAAATGATAAAGATTTCGATTATGTGGCTGCTGCCGTTGGTACGGGCGGAACAATAAGTGGCATTATTAATGCTTCTATTCAAAAGCAGACGGTTCTTGGGTTTCCTGCATTGAAGGGTGATTTTTTGAAAGAAGATATTTGTAAATTTGCCGAGAAAGAAAATTGGCAACTGATTCTAGATTACCATTTTGGGGGCTATGCCAAGGTGAATACCCATTTGATTGAATTCATTAATGACTTCAAAAAAAATACAGGTATTCCTTTAGACCCTATCTATACAGGAAAGTTGATGTACGGACTTTTGGATATGGTAAAAAAAGGGAAATTCAAAAAGGGAACAAAAATTTTGGCCATACATACCGGTGGTCTACAAGGCATTTTAGGTATGAACGAGAACTTGAAAAAGAAAAACCTTCCATTGATATGCGTGTAACACGTAGATTGCTTTTACTGGCCTTATTGGGCATTATTTTTATTGGATGTAAAACAAAGCGAACGGTATCTGGCAACAGCGATAGAGGTCGTTATAAAAGTCCGCCAAAAGTTGCCGAGGTTAAGAAAGAGGAGAAGAAAAAAGATGATGGACTTTACGTTATGCCAGAGGATACAGGTAAATTCATTCTCTTTCAAATAGATTCGCCGGAAGAATACATCAAAACATTTTCTGAGATAGCCCAAATGGAAATGAAAGCCTATGGTATACCCGCCAGTATTACCCTTGCCCAAGGTTTGCTGGAAAGCGGCTTCGGAAAAGGTGAACTCGCCAAGAAAACCAATAACCATTTCGGAATCAAGTGCCATACTGGTTGGCAGGGCGATTACGATTTTCATGATGATGATGAAAAAGGGGAATGCTTTCGAAAATATAACCACCCCATGTATTCTTATCGAGACCACAGTATTTTTCTGAAAAACCGTTCCCGCTATGCATTTCTCTTCGAATATCCTATCGACGATTATAAAAGATGGGCCAAAGGTCTGCGACAAGCCGGTTACGCGACCGATAAGAGATATCCTCAAAAATTAATCGCCCTGATTGAGCGTCATCAACTGCATAAATATGACATAGATGTAGTGGGTGAGGGGTATGGTAAACAGCGCACCGATGCGGTTATCGCAAAAGCAGAAACTGATTTTCATGTGGTACAACCTGGCGATACACTTTACTCACTTTCAAAGCGATATGCCGTAACCGTCGATGAGCTTATGCGTTGGAACTACATGTACGACACCAATTTGTCGGTAGGTCAAAAGCTTACGGTAAAAACTGATAATTACAATAAATAGTAAATCTTTTTCTGTAAAGGTTTTATCAATTTCTATTCAAAAAACAATTCATGATTTATAAAAGAAGTAGTGCCCTTTTTGCAGAGGCCCAACAATACATACCAGGCGGAGTGAATTCTCCCGTGAGAGCATTTAAAGCTGTTGGTGGAGACCCGATTTTTGTAAAGGAAGCAAAAGGAGCCTATCTCTACGATGAAGATGGCAATAAATTAATCGATTATATCGCTTCATGGGGGCCGCTCATTCTGGGGCATGCCTATGAACCTGTGATTAAGGCTGTAATTGATAAGGCAAAAAAGGGTACCTCCTTCGGTATGCCCACCGAAATTGAGACCGATTTGGCCAAGTTGGCCGTCTCCATGGTGCCGAATATCGACAAAATAAGGTTTGTTAATAGTGGTACCGAGGCGTGTATGAGTGCCGTGCGATTGTCGAGAGGTTTTACCGGTAAGGACAAAATAATCAAGTTTGCCGGTTGTTACCACGGCCATTCCGACTCTTTTTTGATTCAAGCAGGTAGTGGCGCGGTTACTTTTGGTAGCCCGAATAGCCCTGGGGTAACCCAAGGGACAGCAAAAGATACCCTTTTGGCAAAGTATAATGATTTAGCTGATGTTCAAAGTTTGGTAAATGCGAACAAAGGTGAGATAGCCGCTATCATTATTGAACCGGTTGCCGGAAATATGGGATGTATCATTCCGACCAAAGAATTTATGACTGGCTTAAAAAAGCTGTGTACCGAGCAGGGAATACTTTTAATTTTCGATGAAGTAATGACCGGTTTTAGGTTGGGGAAAGGAGGAGCTCAAGAAGCATTGGGTATAGATGCCGATATTCTTTGTTTTGGAAAGGTTATAGGTGGAGGATTACCGGTGGGGGCATTCGCTGCAAGAGCGGAAATAATGTCGCATTTGGCACCCGAAGGACCCGTCTATCAAGCTGGTACATTAAGTGGAAACCCGCTGGCCATGGCAGCAGGATTGGCCATGTTGACCGAACTTAACGACCGACCGGAAGTTTTTGAAAGTCTTGCAAATAAAACGGAATATTTGCACAAAGGGTTTGATACGGTATTGCAAGAAAAGGGAATCCCCTACCAAATTAACCGTTTTGGAAGTATGATTTCCGTGCATTTTACTGAGGAACCAGTGATAGATTTTGAGTCTTCGGCAAAAGGCAATAACAATTCATTTAAAAAGTACTTTCACGGTATGCTTCAGCAGGGCATTTACTTGCCGCCAAGTGCTTTTGAAAGTTATTTCTTGAACGATGCCTTAAGCTATGAAGATTTGGATAAGACCATAGAGGCGGCTTCAAAAGTTGAGCTGAATTAGGGTGCGATTTTTAAATAATCCATAACTGCTTCATTGCCTTGAAGGGCATTTGCCGGCATTGGGTTTTCATCGGTAAAGACTTTTAATTTTTCTATAGGAAGTATGGTGACAAAATCTTCTTGATAACCATCATCATAAGGCACGTTGCCCATACTCAAACCTAGATGGTGCCCGAAAAAGTTGTAAGCGGCCGCTCGTTTAGAATAGCCATAATCATGCTTTTCTAATGGAAGATGCACATTTTCAGCTTTGTGCTCTGCATCGTACAGAGCATATACTTTCTGAATATAGGGGAACTCGACACGAGGAGTATTGCGGGTCCAGTCCGCTCCATCTGAAACAACCAATAGGGGGCGGGGCGCGCACAATGCGGCTATTTCTACATTGCTGGTCTGGAGTTCTTTGGTTTTATGAATGGGCATGCCACTTTCACAGACGCAGCCGCCAAAGAAATGTGCCGATACTTGAACAACTGGAGCCGAAACCTTAATGCGTTCATCAATGGCGGTAAGAACAAAAGTTTGGGTTCCCCCACCAGACCCTCCGGTCATTCCAATACGCTCTGGGTCGATATCAGGTCTAGAAAGCAAATAATCCAATACCCTTTTACTGTTATAGGTTTGTAAAAGTAGGGCAATCGGCATTTTATGCTCTACTTGGTGGCTTTCTCCATAACCAATCATATCATAAGCAAAAACAATGGCTCCCATGCGGGCAAGAACCGCTGCTCTTTTTTGTATATAGTGTGTAAATCTCTTATCGGCTAAGTGACCGTGCGGAGAAAGAATACCGGCATATTTATTTTTTTCGATAACAGGGCGATAGAGATTGCCTGTTATATAAAACCCAGGAAAGCTTTCAATGGCCAAGTTTTCAACCGTGTAACCTTCCATCTCTTTTTTGTCGCGTATAATAACATTTAAGTTGCTTTCGGTCTGTGGCATTTTGGTCCACTGCAAACCTTCCATTATGCCCGCTTTTATTTTAGAAGCCCTAGACTCCCATGAGTCAAGATCGTTCCATTCCTTGGCGAAATCTTTCAGCATTAGGTTGCCCTCGTCCTCGGTCCAATAACGCCCCACGCAAAGCATGTTTTCTTGTGCGTTCAGAGAGGCAAAAAAGCTAAATAAGAACAAAAAGGTAATTTGAATTGAGCGCATAACTTGTTTTTAGTCAATTAAGGTGTTGCTAACGAAGGCGATATGTTTTCCGTCGGGTGACCAACTAGGAACGTTTATGGTGCCTTGCCCTCCATATAAATAGGCTACCACCTTAATGGGACCGCCATCAATCGTCATTGTTCTCAAATAAACCTGTTTGTAAAATGGGTGATCAGCAGCCGGTACTTCAGGTAAGTACGATATGAATACCATAGATTTCCCGTCCGGGGATATATGCGGAAACCAGTTTTGAAGAGAGTCGTTGGTCAATTGCTCCTGTTCGGTTCCATCAGGACGCATCCGCCAAATTTCCATAGAACCTGTACGTGCAGAATTGAAGTAAATGTATTTTCCATCGGGTGTATATTCCGATCCATCATCCAGGGTAGGTTGGTCGGTAAGCTTGATTTCCTTTCCTTTTCCATCAGAAGCTATTTTATAAATGTCGTAGACCCCATTTCTGCCTCCGGTATAGGTTAACCATTTTCCGTCGGGAGACCAGCCATGCAAATAACTAGGGCCGGTAGGGGTAATTCTTTTAGGCACACCCCCAGCAACGGGTACGGTATAAACGAGCGATCCATATTCTTCTTCACCACTGGCGCTACTTATGCCCAGCATTTTACCGCCAAAGGAAAGTACGTGATCGTTGTTATTGTTTTTTACGAAATCGGTAGGCAATTGAGATACTTTATTGGAGTTCAAATCATAATTGAAAAGCAGCCCTTCGCTATTGAAGATAAGAGTTTTTCCATCTGGGGTCCAATTTGGGGCTTGAATCGAATTTTCAACGGTGTACAGTATTTTTCGATTACCCGTATCTATAGACATACGCTCTAAATGGCTACCTAAATATTCCTGATACGGTACCAGTTCTGCAGGGGCTGGCAATACAATACGGGTGTTTTTGAACTCGGCCTTTTCTTTAACATCGGCATTATGGGCGCACACAAAAAGTCCGGTCAATAGTTCTTCGGGAAATTCAAAATGAGGTACTTCTACAGACCAAAATAAATCACCGTATTTGGCAACGCTCAAAAAGAAGCTGCCGCCCCTTCTTTCTAGTTGAATTACATCGGGCGCTTTTATCGGAGCTATTACTTCCTCTATTTGCTCACCTTTTTTCTTTCGATATTGAATAGAGGTCAAGCCATCGCCATGAACGGTTGCGCAAACCATGGGAGCATCGGTAGCGCTGTCCGTCCTTACCATCCACCCCAACTTTCTATGGGCATCAACACCTTCGCCGATGAACTTGGCATGAGTTCTCAGGATAAAGTTGCCCGTTGTTTTCTTGTGCGCAAAATGGAACTCGTCTTTATCGAACCAAATGTTGGCCCCAGAACCCGTAAGTTGGTAAGTCTGTGTTTCTGGGTCGTAAGTGGTAGTACCTTGATGTTTTACGTCTCCGATATCGGATTGTAGATTAAAAATACCCAAATCATTTTGGGCATGGGTGTTTGCTATAAAAGCCAAGAGAAGAACGAAAACAATAGAAGTACTTTTCATTTTGGTCAAGTTGGATTAATTAGAAGATTGTAAATTGAAAAACGAAACAACTAAAGATACTAAATGCCTATTAAGTTTCTACTTGCTAGGAAGTTATTAGTGCGGCTTTCAATTTATTTCTTTTCCAAGTAACCTCTTTATTCCAAAAATTGGTTCACAGGTACCAAATTCAGAAGCGGTGAATCTTTGACCAATTGACTGAGAATTTTACAATGACCTTGACCATAAATGACCAAGACTCTTTCATTCTGATGGGTAGTACTTACAGTTCTTATGTTTTCAAAAATCTTAAGATTCGAAGTGTACCAACCACCTACCACCTCTGCGCCTATCTGTAATGAATCGTTGCCAATTTGACAGAGCAATTGATAGCCTAGATGATTTTGATTTATAGCTTCTGGTGTATTGATGTATGTAATCGCCTTAACTAAACCTGAGCTATTGGCGATACTATCATAGTCAGACGCCAGCCCTTGCGCATTTGCGTAAATGGTATTGACCAATTCTTCTTGTCCGTTAGTTTTTGCAAAGGTGATGGCTTTTTCAAAATCAAAATTTACTTGGCTATAAACCAGGTATAACTTTTCATGACCGAGCTCTTTGGCCAACCTAAAGGCAATTTGGTCTGTTTCTTCATCGCTAAGCTGATATTCTCCTTTGAGGTAAGATTGATAGGCCTCGTTCAGTTCTATATTTGATTTGTACGGTCTTTCGACAGCAATTTTCGTCGGGCGAAATTTTTTAAGTCTTTGTACAAGATCTTTAATTTCTTTTTGGCTTTTCGGGTCTTGAACCGAGGTATATTTCTGGCTAACACTATTGTTTTTTGATACAAAGTGGAGTACACCCATAATGCAGACTTCCGATAACGACTGATTTTTGATGACATCCGATTCTACGGAAGCCTGTCCAGTTATTGCATTCTGAAAAAGCAGAAATGAAATTGAAAATAGCAATAGGTACTTCTTCATGATAACTAAATAGGCAAAGTTGAATTCGTTAAAACCTATCTAAATATACGCAACTTAGGCTACGGGCTGAAGAAGGATTCAGTTTAATAGCTTTCGGTAAGATTTTTTTGAAAATACCTCCTTCTAAGCCAAAAGGCAACCTTGACCAAAAGAATAAGAGCCGGTACCTCTACTAAGGGGCCGATAACCCCGGTAAATGCTTGGCCCGAATTGAGGCCGAAAACAGCAATAGCAACGGCAATCGCTAATTCAAAATTGTTTCCGGCGGCTGTAAAGGCTACTGATGTGGTCTTATCGTAATTAGCGCCAGATGCCTTAGTGACAAAAAAGCCGATGATAAACATTAGAATGAAATAGATGACCAAGGGTATGGCAATGATAACGACATCCATAGGAATTTCAACAATCAGTTCGCCTTTTAAAGAAAACATGATAACTATGGTAAACAGTAATGCATAAAGGGTAATGGGGGAAATTGCGGGAATGAATTTATTTGAATACCAATCTTCTCCTTTTAATCTAATGAAAAAGAACCTAGAAGCAATGCCCAATACAAACGGTATACCCAGATAAATCACCACACTTTCGGCTATAGTGGCAATCGAGATGTCAACAATGGCACCATCAAAACCAAAATAGGGTGGAAGTACAGTAATAAAGATATAGGCATAAAAACTATAAGCGAATACTTGAAAAATACTGTTGAGGGCCACCAATCCGGCACCGTATTCGCTACTACCTTCCGCCAAATCGTTCCATACCAATACCATGGCTATACATCTTGCCAAACCGATAAGGATAAGACCCACCATATATTCAGGGTAATCGGAAAGAAAGGTCAATGCCAGAACGAACATTAGAATAGGGCCTACCACCCAATTAAGGATGAGGGATATCGAAAGTATTTTGATGTTTCTAAAGACTTTTGGTAATAGCGTATAATTCACTTTTGCCAAAGGAGGATACATCATTAAGATGAGACCGATAGCAATTGGAATATTGGTCGAACCTTTATTGAAAGCGTTTACAAAATCCGGAAAGTTTGGAAATCCGTGCCCAACTCCTACACCTAGGGCCATAGCAATAAAGATCCATAAGGTGAGGTTCCGATCAAGAAAGCCTAGTTTTTTACTTGCCATTTACTGCTGTATTTGAGAAAGCACATAATACATTTCAGAAGCTATCTGCTCGCTACGTTCTTTGTATTTCTCTGCTTGAAGTGGGGAATTATCAAATGCCTTCGGATCTTCAAAAGTGATGGGTATTCGTTTTTCGGCACCGGCAACAAAAGGGCAACCCTCATCAGCTTGTGAACAGGTCATGACGGCCGCGAAAGAATCTTTCGGATTAAAATCACTGTCCAGTCTTTTAGAAAAACCAATGATTGGGTGTTCGTTGTCGGCATACTTTATGCTGTAAATAGGATTTTCGGTTTTTGAAATCGTTTCAATTTCAAAACCAGCATTGATCAAGGTCTTAATGACCATCGGAAAAACTGCGGTACTTTCAGTTCCTCCGGAATAGCAGATAATATTGTTCAAACCAAAATGATATGCTAAGGTCTGCATCCATATTTGAGAAAGATGGCTTCTTCTTGAATTATGGGTGCATATAAAATTGATGCGAACTGGTTTTTTCTGTTCTACCTGCCCTTGAATATAGTCAATCAAAGGTTGCAGTATCAGTTTTCTGTCTTCTGAAATAGTTAGGTTTTTCAGCGTAGAGACTTGCTCGGAAAGGGTTTTTAGTAACGACATAAATCTAATTTTCGGTTATGGTGTTAGCAACAGCCGCCACCTGGGGTGCAAGAATTACCGGTTTGTAGCTCTGAAAAGTTTAACTTGGGTTTCTTCTCAGGTATTCCACAGTTTTCTTTAGCCAAACAGTCGGTTTGTTTTGATGTTAGTAGAAAATTACTACCATCAAATTCGAGAGCGAATTTTTCTATAGTTCGGCCTTGGTATTCTACTTCGATTTCAAGGTCACCAATGCCCAATTTTTCTTCTGAGAGTTCAATAATATGAGTGAGTTTCTCTGGGTGCAAGCGGTGATTATAATCATCGGCATTCCATAATTGAAAATTTACGACTTCCTCATTTCTTACCGTTCCTCCACAATCAATAAAGTGTTTAGTAATTTTGCCCACCTCTGTTACGTGAAAATGACTGGGTACCAATTCTCCATTGGGCAATAGGAAAGCTATTTGGTCAAGGCTTTTTAAGTGCTTCTTTATTTCTGAGAGTTTCATAATTTATTGGTTTATTGCGATTTTACGATTAAATGATTCAAAATTTTTAACAGCAGTCTGATTGTAAGGTTATATCTTGATTCAAAAATTGTAACATTGTGTTCTTCATTTCAGACCAGTTTTTTTTGTCGATACAATAGCACACGCTCGTACCTTCAACATTACCCTTGATCAAACCTAAATTTTTAAGTTCTTTCAAATGCTGGGAAATCGTGGGTTGAGCCAAGCCAATTTCTTCTACTAGGTCACCACAAATGCAGGTGTCCAGTTTAAAAAGTTGTTGCAATATGGCAACACGAGCAGGATGCCCAAATACTTTGGCGAATAAGGCTATTTGATTTTGTTCGTCAGTGAATATTTCTGTTTTAGCTAGTCCCATTATTTAATTTATATATTGCAATATTACGATTAAATGAAATGGAAAGAAAATTATTTTAGAAAATTTATTTTAATAAACCTTTGTGCTTTGATTTTACTCTTTGAGAAGTAGCTGTAAAAAATTGAGGTCGAGCCATTTATCAAATTTATACCCGACCTGCTTGAAAATACCGACTTCTTTAAAACCAAACTTTTTGTGAAAAGCCACGCTGGCTTCATTAGAGGCGTCAACTCCTGCCAGCATTGTATGGTATCCTTCTTGTTTTGCTTTCTTGATCAATTCAGTCATTAAGACATTACCGACCCCTTTGCCTTGAGAATCTTTGTGTACATAAATAGAATGTTCTATGCTAAATTGATAGGCTGCCCAGGGCCTGAAGGTGCCATAAGAGCCAAAACCTATAATGCCACTTTCATCTTCGGCAACTAGTACAGGAAAGTTTGATTTCTTTTTATCCTTGAACCATTCTAATTGTTGATTCAAAGTTCTAGGTTCATAATGGTAAAGTGCCGTAGTGTTTAGAATCTCAAAATTTATAATTTCAAGAATTGACCGTATATCTTTCTCTTGGGCATCCCTTATTTGCATGTAATCAATTTAAAAATGGCTTTTTTCTGAAGACTTATATTACTTAGCCTCAAGGTAAATTATATTTTGCAAAGTCTACCTGAAGTTTTTCAAAAGAAAAACCGGCTGCCAATTTTGGCAGCCGGTTTTTGTATTAATGGCCAGGTTCCCAAATTAATCTAAGAAAGGAACTAAACCGTTCATTTTCGCGGCTTACCGGTACGCCAACAACAATACCGACCATAAGGTGGTCGGCAATACCCACGCGCATTTGTGGTCTCATGGTCATATCAAAATCTTTCTCGTCAAAGCTTTTGTTAAACTCAATACCAATAAAATTTCTAGTTCCACTGATCATGTAATGCACATTAGTGTTCACTTCAAAGGTAGTGTGTACGATACCTGAACTAAGGGATTGCTCTAATTTCGGGCCGGTATAGACCAATGAATGAAAATTGGATCCCCAACGTTTAGCCATAACCAAGAACGGATTATAAGCATTGACCTTTATTAATGGATTTCCAAAATTTTCAAAATCGGAGAGTTCAAATTCATTGATGTAGCCTATGGCCATTGATAGGGCTTTTGCTTCGTTGACAAGAAAAGTCCATTGGGCTGCCACCTTTAGGCTGTTCAATCTGTTGGCAGGTACTTCTAATCGTTCGGTTCCGTTCAATCTCGAATAAAAAGTGAAGGGTAACTCAACCTCTAGACCAAGTCGGTCAATAGGCGCCCATTCATATTCTACAAGAGCCTCATAAGAATCAAATTTAAGGTTATCTGTAAGGCCAAGACCAATATTCCATTCTTTCTCTCCCTTCCTTGCCCCTAAATCCCTTATTAAATCGATGTAAAGAGGTTCGGCATGCAACACCTTCGCAGGTGGATTTTTTGCCGATTCAATTTCATTTATATATAAGCTGTCTTTCGTAGAATTTTCAATTTGGGCATGTATAGTATAGCTCAATGGCAGCAATAAAGTCGCCATCAATATTAGTTTAATATTCATGTTTAATCTTTTAAGTAAAAAATAGTATGTTGGCCCATTCGGTACGAACAGGCGTTTAATAGGGCCTAGAAAAGATTAAACTTCGGGCGGAGGGGATTCTACTTTCAAAAAATCTTGCGGAAAAAGTTTTTTAGTCGATTTGAGAATGATTTTATGCCGAAGTGAAATATGAAGCAAGGTCTTGGAGGTAGATTGAACGAAAAACTTGACCTTCAGCTGCGCATTCGACTCTGAATTATGGTCGTCCCTGTCGTTATCATCATATTCTTCAAAGGCATTCTCGAAACCCAATAATTGTTCGACTACAATCTCGACAATACTTTCTTGGTCATTGATGGAAAGGTTTTCAGGAATATGATTTGGATGCGGGTCTGCCGCATCGATACTAATGTTAAGAAGGTATAGGCCCATGATGGCCCACAAGAACTTTACTAAACCATTATTTCTTAACCTTGAGAGCATCAGCAATATTCAAGTTCGATGGTAATAGTGTTATTTGCTAGCTTTTTTAAAACGCATCATGGCAATGTCATCTTTAATCAATTCTAATTTACCTTCTTCTGTAAAACGATATGAATCAATCTGCTTTATGGTGTTTAAGAAGACTTTTTCCCCTTCGCCACAGTACATCATGGTTGTTGGGCCAGGCACTCCAAATTTCAAAGATTTACCATCTATGCTGAAATCTGCTGAATAGCCATTGCAACTGTTGGTTCCACTTGCTTTTCCTTCTTCCTTATCGAAGGTTATTTGTGGTTTCTTATCAGGATAAAGCCCTTCAAATGCAATTCTAGGTCCTGTTATGTATTCCAATTCCCAGGCTGAAGCGTAAAACTGTTCAGACGCTATTTGCTTTTGCGGCCCGCAGGAACTTACCATAATCATAGAACAAGCAATCAATAATCGATATAGTGATTTCATATATTTTTTTTAATCTCTTTTTTGAAGTAGCCACCTACCAACATTCAAGAGTAATGCAAAAATAGCTAAAGTGACCGCTACAATTATGGTCACATTCAAAAGAACTCTGGTATAGCCCAAATTATCAACATTTAGAAACGGATAAGGGTAAAAATTGGTAAAACGACCGCGTATTAGGGTATAAACAAGAAATATGATTGGGTACCAGAGCCAAGACAGAAGCGCTTTGATCACCAAATCTTTTTTCTCTACAAAGATAATCCAGTAGACCAAGACAAATAAAGGGTTGATGGTATGTAAAAGCTCATCGACCAATTGTTGCAACCCGGTCGGTTCCCAAATGGAGCGCAATACCGTTTGATACACCAGACCTACAATTAAAATGAATGATGTAATGGCTGTCAAAGCGCCTGGTGACCATAAAAAAATGAAAGGTTTCTTCTTAAAACCGGCCAATCTTACAGTGAAGAAGATGGTTGCCAGTAAATTCGTAAGTATGGTAAAATAACTGAAAAATCGAATGATAGACTCTAAAATGTCGGCTTGCCTATTCTGTATCATTAAAATGAATTGCGCAATTATGGCAAACCACCCCAGAAGCAATCCTAAAATATCTGCTCTTTTTTGCATTAGCCTTTATTTCTCCAGTGCACACTAAAATTAAGAGTTCAATTGATTTTGACAACTTTTAATTAATTGTTTTAGCCGAACGGTATGCATTTTATAGAAATAGTACTGAAACTAACTCGGCTTAGTAACTGGATATAAAAAAACCGCCTAAGTCGGCGGTTGTTGATAATGTGGTCTATCTTTTAGAATGGCGTTCTTTTCGGTCTCCTATTCGCTTCTTCATTCTTTTGCCTTTATGTTGCATCATTTTTTCCCACCTCTGGTATTGTTCATCAGAAAGAATACTTTTCATCTCTGCCTTATGGGCAATCATCTTATCAAGACGTTCGTTTTGCATGGCGAATCTTTCTTCTGCAGTGGGTTTTTTAGATTCGCCTGATTCTCGGGCCGCTTTGCGTTCTTCCATCTTAGCCTTTCTTGATTGGGCCTGTTCTAAGTTGATTGCTTTTATTTTGGACTGTTGTTTTTCGTCCAAATCAAGCGCCAGGGTCATTCTTTTGGTTTGAAGGGTCGCCATCTGTTCTGGGGTAAGGTCTTTAAAAGTATCTCGATGTGAGTTTTCGCCTCTTTGAGCTATAGCACTTAAGCCCATGAAGCACATTACAATTAAAATTGCTCTTTTCATTAGTTTAATTTTTAAAGTTAACGATGATAAGACATTGCAAAACTCCGTAGGTTTAATCATTAAACTCTTTTTATCACTTGTTTAACAGGCTTTAAGAAATTTTGGGTACAAAAAAAGGGTGTGAAAATCACACCCTTGAATAAGTAGGTCGTTCTTGTTATATGTCTTAATCTACCACTTCGGCATTTGAGACTTGTTCTATATCGGCTGAAGCCATTTGGGTAGCTTCAGGTGCCTGTTCGGCATTGGTTTCGTTATAATAAATTATAGATGCTAAGATAAAGGCGGCTAAGTACAGGGAACTTTTTAATCTTTCAGACATGGGATGTGTTTTTTAATTCTGGTACTAAATTAGGCAAAACAAGAGCGCAAAAACTTGAGTTGTTGCGTAGGGGGTGGTTTGTGTTGTCAAATACCTCGAAAATGTGGTTAGGGTATTTCCTACATCGATGAGATAGGTATTTCATCGATATTTTACAATTTTAAGTAGGGTTGTTTGTGGTATAAATGAAAAAGCTACCTGTCCAATTTGTTCACAGGTAGCTTTGTTTTAATCAATTTAGTAAAGAATCTATTGAGGATTAAGAATCAAATCGATTCTTCGCTCAACATCTTGTAAATGATATTTGCTCATACTATCGCCCGTTCTGTTGATAGCACTTTTGGCCATTCGTTGCAGATTGGTCAGTTCGGCCCTGGCTATGGAACGAATATCTGACTGACTGGTGTTGACAATGGTAGATTTTTGATATCCTCCGAAATCAGGTTGTTTGCCCTGGTTTTCGGCAGTCATTAAATAGGCTAGCCTATCAACATAGGCCTTTTGTAGATTTCGCCTATATGTATCAATAGTCTTTCCATTTCTTAATTCTGACCAAATACCGGATCGTAAATCGCCCATTAGGGTTATTAAATCGTAGGCCTCGGCACCATTTGCCGTTTCATTTTCTAATATCCTTTGTATTTTACCCAAACTAAGAATGGTATTCAAGGTGCGCACTTGCATCGTACGAACGTCGTTTAAATAGCCTGAATATTGAACTTTGTTAAAAATGTTTTGGTCAAGTAGCCACGTTGGGGTTTTGAACAGTTCTTCGTTGAGAAAAGCAATACAATCGGCTTGGTGTTCTTTACTGACGGGCGTGTAGACCGCTCCTTCTTGATCATAGGTTTTGTGGTGTTCATAGACCCCGCCAATATTGTTGGATACATGACCCATATATCGATTGAACTGGGCAATTACTTGGCCGTAAAGTTTGTCAAGGTCTTCATAGGTTTTACCTTCTTCTTTTGTCCACGTGATAAGATTGGGAACAATTCTTTTCAAATTTTCAATTCCATAGGCGCTGGCCTTAATGGCATCATCACCCAAATCTTCGGTTTGTGAGCTTGGGTCTACGATATCGCCCACTTGTTGATGTCCGAATCGGTAAAGAGGGTCGCCGGCATGCGCTAATATCCATTGATCCAAAATTTTATTTTCTTCTTCTTCCGTTTTGTCAAGAATCGGCCTATAGCCCCATTTAATGGCATATTTGTCATAAATACCAATATCGGGCATGAGGGCAACATCGCCATCTTCTGGCTGCGCTATGTAATTGAAACGGGCATAATCCATAATAGAGGGTGCCGTTCCATATTTTTTTGTAAAAGAAGGGGAGCGAAGCGAGTCTACCGGGTAGGCAACACTACTACCCATGTTATGGGGCAGACCTAAGGTGTGGCCCACCTCATGAGCCGATACAAATCGTATCAACCGACCCATGATTTCATCTTTAAAGGCGACACTTCTTGCATTATCATTTATGGCAGCAGTTTGCACGAAGTACCAATTACGAAGCAGGGTCATTACATTATGGTACCAATTAATGTCAGACTCCAAAATTTCGCCACTTCGAGGGTCACTTACGTGTGGGCCGTTGGCATTTGGTATCGGTGATGCCAGATAACGCACCACTGAATATCTTACATCTTCTGGAGACCATTCGGGATCCTCTTCGGTAGATGGAGGGTCTTTGGCAATAATCGCATTTTTGAAACCGGCTTCTTCAAATGCCTTTTGCCAATCTTCAATACCTTGCTTGATAAAAGGAACCCATTTTTTTGGCGTTGCCCTGTCTACATAGTAAACGATTTGCTTTTTGGGCTCTACCAATTCACCCTGCTTGAATTTTTCCAAGTCTTCTTCTTTTACCTCTAAACGCCACCGGTCTAAAAAGGTAACGGTTTTACTTTCTTGAACGTCTAGACCATAATCGGTCTGTCCGCTAGTGAACCAACCTACACGTTCATCGAAATACCTTCTTCTCATCGGTTTTTCTGGTAGAAGAATCATCGAATTGTTGATCTCGATCGAGATGGAACCCAAACTTCCATTGCTGGGCGGCTCTTTTGCCAAATAAGTTTTGACGTGACGGGCCTCAACGTTGAGAGGGTAACTTTTAATTGTTTCAATGTAGCTTCTCGGTTCATCTAAACGGGAAACTTTATAATTTTCTCGGTAACCATCGGGCATTCCAATGGCCGGAACATCCTTTTCAAGAAATTCATTGACCTGTATGACCGTAGCAGGGTTGGCCGAATCTTTCTTTATTGCCATAATGTCGAAAGCGAACAGTACAGGTTCAAAGTTAGAATTGACCACTGCCTCGTGAATGGGCAATGAGTCTGCGGCATAAATATTATGGCTAACTACTCGCAACAGTACTTTTTTAGGCTTTTTCTCCCACCTTAAGACCTGCGTATTTATTTTACCTCCGCCAAAACCGATGCCCGTTGCTGTTTTTGAAATTCGGCTGACCATCAACATTTCTTTATTGAAAAGTGAGTCGGGTATTTCGTAGAAGTGTTCGTCTTTTACGACGTGTATGTTAAAGAGCCCTTCGTCGGTGACGGCGTCTTTAGTAATCACCTTATCGTAAGGTTTTATTTTCTCGTGTTTATCCTCTTCTTTTTTTTCAGACTTGTCTGACTTTTTCTTAAAAATTTGAGCTTCTAGCGGTGCGGCAGAAAGGGCCGTAAATAACAATAGAAAGGCGGTAATACTTTTTCTTAGCATGTAAATAAAGAGTTTGGTCAATATTATTGAGTAGTAGCGTCAAATAACCGAAAAAATAATTTAAGTCTTTGTTAACTAAATCATAAGCTCAACATTTCAGCATTCTGATATTTGAGGTAGATTATTTCCGTTTTAAGCGACGAGTTTTGTAACATTTTGTTTGAAAATGAGTCTTGTAGATAGATAATTATCATTTTAATTATTTGGATTAGTCGGGGATAAAGCCATCGCAAAGCGGTGGCTTTATTTATTAAGGACCTGATGAAAACTTAAAAATATCGATAAATGACTGCTAAACAGTAACTTGTTTTCTAAAAACGTTGAAAATTCTTAAAAAAAGTGAAATAAAAATAGAGAGCTATTTGTGCGGAAAGCTTAAAAACTTCAAGGACAAAATATGATGTTCGCTATATACACGCTATTATTTTAACAATTTCACTTTTAGGCAGATTCTACCGGGATTACCCTAAAACGGATAATGCAATAAAGGGAAACTGAGGCGTTATATAAACTCATACAACAAACCTACAATGTTATGAACAGCAAGAAATTAAAAATAAGTCTGTTAATGGGTATTAGTTTGGTAAGTGCAGCATTTGCCAACAACCCGGTTAGTGAGAGAGATGAATTAGTAATCAGCTCTATCGACTATATTGAAGAAGATACCGATTTTGAATTGGGCTTCGATACTGCCGAATATTTGCCAGAAGATTTTGATCCTTACAAAATGTATGTTGATTTGAAATCGGTTGTTTATATAGAAGAGGAAGAGGCTTTGAAGTTGAATACTAAAAAGCACTTACCGAAGGAGTTTGATGCCTACGCATTTCCTTCAAATGTCTTTGATTTCAACTACATCGACGCGAATGATGAAATAAGTTTAAATTTTGACACTCAAGAACATCTACCGGAAGGTTTTAATCCGTATATAAAGAGATAATTCGCCTCCTTATTTGAATAAGCTATTAAACCCCTGCCCGAAAAGGTGGGGGTTTTCTTTTTTGGATGATTTTAATGGGTTGAAAGTTATATCTTAACCCTTCAAAGGTTCTAATTTAAAAGTCTCCTTATGACCTTGAAACAATTATGTTTTTGATAGGGATATGAGAATATTAAAGAATATTATTATATGCCTAATCTTGATTTATATATCGGTAACCAGTGAAATCCCTAACATTATCTCTGAAAAAAAGGATTTGTTGGAAGAATATGGTACATTATCTCAAGTCTTTAAAGAAGAATGTCAATATAGAAAGCCTAAGAGTTTTGTTCATGTAACCAGAGAACGATTAATTTTAGTCACTTCTGACCGCGAGGAAAAAAAGTATATTCTTACTGATCGATTGAATGGTCATTGGAATGAATTTCTTAAAGAGAGCAATATAGGCAAAGAGTTAAGAGTTTATTTGGGCACTGATAGAAGTAGAACTAATCCATTGATAGTTGAGCTTGAAAAGAAAAGGATTTATGGAAAATCAACAGGTCAACATTACTCAATTTTTATAATTTTTCTTACAGTCTTAATTACTACTTATACAATTTATCAGATTTTTGAAGAGCCTTTGAATTAGCTATTTAATATGTCAGACTCGAATTGGTGAAAAACACTTCTTTCTTAGTCATATTTATAATTGTTTTTGGAATATCCTGCCAGAAGAAAAAGATTGTTAGGGACCCAATGGATAATCCTTCTGATTACTTAGAAGTCCCCGGAGTAGTATCTCAAACAAGAGATTATTTTGATTGGAGATATCTGGAAAGGTCAAGAGATGTTTTCTATGAGTTTACTTTAGGGCAAGATTCTGTTTATAAAGGAGAAATAAAACATACCACCTTGTTTGGCATACGAAAGAATGATCGAATAAGTATAGTGGTTAATAAGAAGGATCCTTCCGAAAGTTACTTTAATGGTCCTGGGATGTTATTGGATACAATTATGGAGTTTTATAGGTATGGTAACAAATAATTCAAAATACCAACGGTAGCACAAACTGAAACATAATCACAAGAATAGAAATAGCGATAAGGTTCAACACCACCCCCACACGGGCCATTTCGCTTACTTTTACATAGCCGCTTGCAAATACAATGGCATTCGGCGGTGTCGCCATGGGCAGCATAAAAGCGCAGCTACTTGCAATGGTAACCGGAATGAGCAAATAAAGAATAGAAAGGTCTAAACCTATGGCAATACCTGCAACCACAGGCGCTAGTACGGCGATAAGGGCTACATTGCTCATGAGCTCTGTCATAAAAAGCATAAGGGTTATCAAAAGTACAGCGGTCAAGAAGATGCTTATGTCGCTTTCACCGATGGCCGCAGACACCATATCAACAATACCGCTTACCGACATTCCTTTTGCAAGGGCCAAGCCACCACCGAACAATATTAGAATACCCCATGCCAGTTTTGAAGTGTCTTTCCACTCGATGATAAAATCCCCTTTTTTGAGATTATAGGGAATAGAGAACATGGCGATGGCCGCAGTAATGCTGATCATGGTATCATTCAGTTTTAAAGCAGGGAATATACCATTGATAACGGTTCTGAAAATCCATAGAAAAACGGTTACACCGAAGATGCCGAGTACCATTTTTTCTTTTCCGCTCATCGGTCCCAATTTTCTCAATTCTTGATCAATAACTTCCCGTGAGGCAGTGAATTTGAGTTGTTTGTTAGGGTGCATCCATTTGACCAATACCAAATAACTGATCCAAATCATCAGCGCTGAAAACGGTACGCCTATAATCATCCATTTTAGAAAAGAGATTTCAATGTTGTACTCGTTTTCAAGAAGCCCGATCATGACCGAATTGGGTGGTGTTCCAATAACGGTCGCCACTCCACCGGCATTGGCCGAAAAAGCAATACCTAGCATAACGCTCAAGGCGAAGTTTCTGTCATCTTTGGTAAATCCATCTTCATCATTCACTAAAAGACCAATTACCGACATGGCTATGGGTAGCATAACGACAGTCGTGGCGGTGTTACTGATCCACATACTTAGAGAAGCGGTGGCAATCATAAAACCAAGAACCACTTTATTAGGCGTAGTGCCCGTAATTCTTATGATATTCAGGGCGATTCGTTTATGAAGATTTACTTTCTCAAGGGCCAAAGCGAGTACGAAGCCACCAAAAAATAGAAAGATGATGGGGCTTCCGTAGTTGGCGCCTACATCATCGATTTCCATGATTTTTAGAATTGGGAAAAGCAGCAGGGGCAACAGGGCGGTGACTGAAATGCTAACGGCTTCGGTAATCCACCAAGTAACCATCCAAACGGCAACGGCGATTACCATGTCTCCGTTTTCAGAAATCATTTCAAACGGAAGGCCTAGAATGATAAAAAATAGGATGGGCCCGGTAAAAAGCCCTATTCTTTTGCTTAAGTCCATAGTTGGTTGTTAATGCCCCTAAGCTATGTTTTTTCTTTTGCTTTTAAAAGCTTGATTTTTAATAGATGATAGAATCTGAGGGAATTGTAGGTAACTGGTAATTGCCGTAATCTAAAACAAGCCGTCCGTCATTTAAATTTTTAGGTCCGTTTTGGTCGACTTCTGTTTTATAAAGGTATACCCTTTCTAAATTCTTAAAAGACGAAAACAATTGTACATCTTGATTGAAATTGCTGCCTGTAAGGTTAATTGAGCGGAGGTGATTGAGCACATTCAATTGGTCAATTTGCGAACCCGTAATTTTTGTGTCGTCTAGCTTTAAAATTGATAGATTCGGAAGTTGTGCCAATTGAGTAAAAATGGCGTCGCTCACTTCGGTACCGCCCAAGTCAAGTTGCGCAATCTGTTGTTTTATAGAAAGTAATCGCTCAAAATCAGAATCTTTAAAAGTGGGCTTGTTAATACAGGAAACACTTAAAAAGTGGGTCGATTCACTTATAGGGTCCACATAAATTCCGTAATCTTCAATCATTTGAATGCTGTCTTTTGAAGCTTCGGCAATTTCCGTTTCTGGGTGTCCCGTATATGTTTTTGTTGGAAAGAAGGAGGTGAATAACTCTTTTTTAAGTTTATTTTCTTTGACCGTGCCTTTCATGGGGTGCCCGACATCCATCCAAGCTGCAATAAGTTTAATTTCTTCTTTGGTAGGCTGCTTTTTCCCTTCCGGTGGCATATGGTCATCATCATCAATAGGTAGCACCATACGGTTGTAAAGTTCACTTTCATCGCTATGCATGGCCAGTACATCACCGCTTTCACCACCCTTTAGAATACCTTCCTTTGAATGCAATAGTAGTTCTCCTTTTGTTTTTTTAGGATTATGGCAACTAACGCATTTACTATTTAAAATAGGTTGTATGACATCTTCATACACAAGCGCCTCTTCCCAATTGTCTTCAGTAAGAACCAATTCTTTTTCTTCGATGACTTCATAACCCAATAACGATTTCACCGAGTTGGGTAGAGGCTCTATCAAATAATCTTCGCCATGGGTAATGTTACCACCTTGGTGCCCTGTAAAGGAAATCAATAGAAAAGCCACGATACCCAAGATTGACAAAGGTGCTTTTTCCAAGAAACCGGAAAAATTCTTGGGCGCTAATCGGAGGTACATGACAAAACAGAAAAGAGCCGTTACTATTCCCGACCATAAATGCCATTTAACTGAATCAAAAGAATAACCTTCGCCTTTATATTGTAAATAACCTGTTATACATGCCAAAACGGCTGTTACGCCGGCCCAAAAAAATATGAGAGAAAGAAGCTTTGACCACTCTTTTTCTTTACGGTCGTACCATTGCAGCAGAAGGGCCAGCATGATGAAGCCAATGGGCAAATGTACAATTAGAGGGTGCAGGCGACCGAGCAGTTGTTGTATCATTTCCATAAAGAAACTACTCTAGGTTTAATCGTTTTTTCAATGCTTGCATCATGTACACATTGGCTTGCCATTGGTCTGTTACGGGCAAATGTGAATAGGGCAGGGTGGGCATATAATCAGGTGGCCCAAATTCGGTGGTGACCGTAAAATAGTCTTGTTTCTGCCATCTTTTGCGTATAATTTCTTCCCAGATATTCAAATGTCTTTCTACCGCCTTTTTCCATTCTGGGGCCTGTGGGTCACTCACTTGCGGACCTTCGGCATGCCCTACCCGGGCATGAATATGATACGAACGGTCGATAATTTCTTTTAATTCTTCTTGCTGCGCTTCTAAAAGCGATTCGTGAACGACCATCCAATGACTAATATCTAAGTTTAGTTTTAAATCGGGAATGGCTTTCACGTATTTTTTGGTGTCTACAAGGTTGAAACTGAAACGGCCACGATGTGTTTCGTGATAGATAGGAATGTCATATTTTTTTGAGGCCTCATTGGCAGCCTTTATATAAGCACTGTTCTGTTCAAAAGTTAAAAAATCTCCACCGGTATGGCAGTTGATGTAGCTAGGTTTCCATGCCGCTATTTTTTCAAAATTATCGGTATAAGCTTTTAAACTTTCTTCAAAGGAAAGAGACTTGTTGGTGCCATTGAGAAAGCCTACCAACAAATCGTGTTTTTGTAACGCTGCCTTAAGTTCTTGAGCATCCTTTTCATTTGTCGGAAACCAGGTTTCCAACCCATCATAGCCTGCGGCTTTGGTCTTTTCACAAAAGGCATCCCAAGAAATGGAGCGCCCCCAATCGGTTTGAAAGAATAGGAGCCTTTTCTTTTTTTGCGAAACTGAAGATGAGGTAATAAAAACTAGCAATAGCGCCAGTGCTAATTTCTTGAACATGTTTGGTCGGTTTGGTGTCAATTGAACTTTAGGCCAATATCTCTTTGATAATTTCTCCTTCTACATCGGTAAGCCTGAAAGGCCTGCCCTGAAATTCATAGGTGAACTCTTCATGGTTGAAACCCAATAAATGTAAAATAGTGGCGTGTACATCATGTACCGAAACCCTACCGTCGATACCAGAAAAGCCAATATCATCGGTAGCACCATGGGAAGCCCCCTTTTTAATACCCCCACCGGCCATCCACATCGTAAAGGCATCGCCATGATGGTCTCTGCCTTTATAGGCCATTTCTTTGTTTCCCCGGTTTTCTTGCATGGGCGTACGGCCAAATTCACCTCCCCAGACAATTAAAGTGTCGTCTAAAAGGCCTCTTTGTTTTAAATCCATGATAAGGGCTGTCATAGGCCTATCGATTTCACGGCATTTATTTCTCAGTCCCATATCAATGGAACCCTCTCGAACATTACCGTGAGTATCCCATCCCCAATCAAAAAGCTGAACAAAACGGACGCCGTCTTCAACCAGTTTTCGGGCCAACAGGCAGTTGTTGGCAAAAGACTCTTTGCCCGGTTCTACCCCGTACATTTGTTTGATATGCTCTGGCTCGTTGTTGATGTTCATCACCTCAGGAACCGCAATTTGCATTCGGTAGGCCATTTCGTATTGGTTGATTCGAGCCAAAATTTCAGGATCTGCATACTTGGCGTACTCTTCTTTGTTGATTTTGTTGATGGCATCAATCGTGTTTTTCTTTAGGTTTCTAGAAATACCATCTGGGTCATCGATATAAAGTACAGGGTCACCTTTTGAACGACATTGTACGCCTTGATAGACCGAGGGTAGAAAACCGCTTCCCCAAACACTTTTACCGGCATCGGGGGTGTTGCCCCCAGAAGTGAGCACTACAAAACCAGGTAGGTTTTGATTCTCTGAGCCTAGACCATAGGTGGCCCATGCCCCAATACTAGGTCTGCCCAACCGCGGACTACCCGTATGCATAAACAATTGCGCGGGGCCGTGATTGAACTGATCGGTATGTACAGCCTTGAGAAAGGCAACTTCATCGACGACATTTTTAAAGTGGGGAAGAAAATTAGAAACCCAATTGCCAGATTCACCCTCTTGTTTAAATTCTGCCTGAGGGCCCATCAATTTAGGTGTACCTTTAATAAAAGCAAATTTCTTGCCTTCTAACAACGATTGCGGACAATCTTGACCATCATATTTATGAAGTTCAGGTTTGTAATCGAACATCTCCAATTGTGACGGTGCCCCTGCCATGTGTAGATAAATAACCGATTTTACTTTAGGTCCATAGTGGGGAGCCAAAGTCGATAGCGGATTTAAATCGCGTTCAGAAAAACTGTTCTGGGCCAACGGTTTAGGCTTTGATAAAGGGTCGCAACCCATGAAAATGGAGCTTAAAGCGAGCCCGCCCATGCCTTGAGCGCAACTTTTTATGAAATGGCGTCTTGTTGTCGCCTGAATTTCACGCTCCAGTTTTTCCCTGAGTAATCTGTTGACTATATCTGAATGATGTTTCACTTTTCTGGTTTTAGGCTTTGGTTAAAAATTCATCCAAGTTCATGATGGCATTGGCAACCACCGTAAGGGCACTTAGCTCAGGAGTGGGCCGTTCTTCAAAATGAAGAAAGATTTCAGATGCGTCATCATCCGTTTTAAACTCTAGTAATGAGCTTTCATAAAGCTCTTGAAGCGCATCTAATTTCTGTGGTTCTATTTTGGTAAATGTCGCTTTTTCGTAGGCCTTGGATATACTCTTTTCAACATCGCTACCCTCCATGCTGTTTTTGGCCAAATGATAGGAGGCTTCCAGATACACGGGATCGTTAAGGGTGACCAATGCCTGCAAGGGCGTATTGGTAACCGTTCTTCTAATAGTACATACTTCTCTTGAACCGGCATCAAAAGTTAAAAAGGAAGGGTAGGGGCTTGTGCGTTTTAAGTAGGTGTAGACACCTCTTCGATAGCGATCCTCCCCTTTGCTCTCTACCCATTTAGCACCATTGTACACCGTTTGCCAAACTCCATCCGGTTGAGGGGGCATAACGCCCGGCCCATACATCTTGTCGCTCAAAATTCCTGATACGGCAAGGGCCTGGTCTCTAATCTGTTCCGCACCCAGTCGAATTCTAGGCCCGCGGGCGTACAACTCGTTTTCGGGATCGATTCGGTACATTTCCGGATTGCTTTCAGAGCTTTGTCGATAGGTGCCCGAAACGACTATTTCTTTGATGAGAGCTTTAAGGCTCCAATTCATCTCGTTCATAAAGCGTAGTGCCAACCAATCTAAAAGTGCTGGATGGGAAGGAGGCTCCGATTGCGAACCAATATCTTCTACGGTTGAAACAATACCGCGACCATAAATTTGATGCCATACTCGGTTGACCAAAGTTCTGGCCGTTAGTGGGTTCTTTTTATCGACCATCCATTTTGATAGCCCCAACCGGTTATCGGGCCAGTCGCTGTTCCAATCGTTCAGACTTTCAGGAACCCCCGGCTCTACCGTGTCTGTTTTTGTCAACCAGCTTCCCCTATCGAACAATTGGGTGGTTCGTTTCATATACTCGGGGTTTTCGGCCATAATAGGAACCGTTGGCGGATTGGTGTTAATCAGCTCCATAAAGTCGGAATTCACTTTTTTCCATCCTACTTGTTCCTTCCCCGGTAGGTCAGTTATAAACCCTACCCAGTAGAGGTTCAATATATTCACTTCTTTCGCAACGGAATTATTTTGCGTTTCAATGTAGATATCCGTTTTTTCGGATATAGATTTGATCGGAAATTGCGAGGTCGTATTATGCTTTGATTTGTTAATGATGAACTGCCCAAGAATGGGGCCGTTGGAATCCCCTTTTCTGATGGTCATTTGGGTGCCATCATAATGAGAACGGTAATTGAGGTAAACGTAACTTGATTCCTCGGTATATCCGTTCTCGATGATAGTACTTCCATCATCCCAATAAACCACGGAGGCATGGTCATCATAAACGCTGTTCTTGAAATCTTTAAAAAAGTGTGACTTGTAAACAGGCTCAGTGAATTGTAGAAAGTCTTTGTATTTTTTTCTGATTGATTCACTACCATATTTCGAGACCCATTCAAGCACTTCGTTCACCTTCATTTGTTGTTCAGGGGTGTACATTTTCAAAATGGGAGATTCACTCGGCACATCTTCATCCCTAGAATTGTTGAAGAATGCCATTAAGTTGAAATACTCTTTATGCTTAAAAGGGTCGTAGGGGTGACTGTGGCATTGAACACATTCCATAGTGGTACTTTGCCAGACTGAAAAAGTGGTATTGATGCGATCGATGACCGCTGCCACACGAAACTCTTCATCGTCGGTGCCGCCTTCGTCATTGTTCATGGTATTTCTGTGAAAAGCTGTAGCGATTAATTGGTCGACGGATGGTTCGGGCAATAAATCACCGGCCAATTGCTCAATGGTAAATTGGTCATAGGGCATGTCTGAATTAAAAGCATCGATGACCCAATCGCGGTATTTCCAAATTTCTCGGCCCATGTCTTTTTCATAACCCTTTGAATCTGCGTATCGTGCTAAATCTAACCACCAGGTGGCCCATTTTTCGCCATAGGCCTTATCGTTCAAAAGAGTGTCGACCATAGCTTCATAGGTGATAGAGCCCGATTCAAATTGCCGCAAAAAACTCTGGGAGGGAGGGAGGCCTACAATATCTAAAGCAGCCCTTCGGGCGATAATATTCTTCGCAGCAGGCATGTTGGGCGAAATCTCTTTATCCGATAACTTCGCCAGAATAAAATGGTCAATACTGTTTTTAAGAAAACTTGTTTCGTCTTCTGATATAAAACTTGCTTCTGAATTAAAGGATGGTACCTCTACTTTTTCGGGAAGGGAGTACGCCCAATGTTCCCCCCATTTGGCACCTTGGTCAATCCATTTGGTGAGAAGTTCAATTTCTTCAGCAGGTAATTTTTTGGCCTCGTAGGGCATTCTAAGTTCTGGGTCGTCTGAATGCAGTCTTTTGATCATTTCACTGGCGGAGGCGTTACCCTTTATAATAGCAGGTTCACCAGATTCAGTTGCTGCAAAGGCTTCTTCTTCGAATAATAGACTAAACCCACCACTTTTCTTAACTCCCCCGTGGCAAGAGATACATCTTTTGTTAAGTATGGGTTTGATTTGGGCATTAAAATCTACAGTTTCCTTTGTTTGACATGATTGTATGACTATCGAAAACAAAAGCAACCAACAATAAAATGGTATTTTACGTATATCAATTTTCATTTTCAGAAATGAAGTTTTTGCCCATCAGAGAAGGCAAATAAATAATGGTTTGGTTAACGAGGTTTAAAATTAAAGCCAAGCAAAAGAATTGTAATGGACAATACTTTTTTAGGTATGGATATTACAACAAAATGAGCTTTAATTTACGAAAATTATAGTCGTTTTCAGTTTTGGTTGAGGAAAAGGAAGACTCCGGAGAGCACCGAAAAAGGAGATAAGAAATTTAAACTTCTTCCCGATATTCACTAGGTGATTGACCAATGGTTTTTTTGAAAATACGTGAAAAGTAGAAAGGGTCTTGAAAGCCAAGTCTATAGCTGATTTCTTTGATGCTCAAGTCGCTGTATTTTAAATATTCACAGGCCTTTTGCATCTTTTTTAGATTAAAAAACTGAATGATAGAATATCCGGTGTGCTTTTTAAAGAGTGTTAATAAATACGAAGCGGAATAATTGAACTTTTGGGCAATGTCTTCCGTCTTTAAAGTACGGTCAATATTTTTATCTAAATAAGATGTTATACTGTCTATAAGGTTCTTCTTGTTATGTGTTTTCAACCCGTTTACGGAGATGTAGACAAAGGAAGATATAAAATGAAGGCCCAGCAGATTAGCAAATTCTAGATGGTCTATAGTGTATTCGGAAGAAAGCATTTCAAAAATTTGGGAGAACTGCTCAATTCTGCTATTCTCAAAAGGTATCTTGTTGGGGGTTTTATTGACCTTAAGATGTCTTTGATACAGAGCTGCGCATAGTTCACCTCTAAAATGCATCCAATAAATACTCCAAGGGTCAACTTTGTTAGCTTGATAGGTATGTGGTGTATTGATTGGAACGATACAATAGGTGTTCGGTTCTAGTTGAATGGTCGTATTTTCAAAACTTACAGAGCCTTGGCCTTCTATGCTGTAAATAAAAATATATTCCTTTGATCCTTTTTTTCTATTAACGAAATGCCCATCCGCCCTCGGATAAAAGCCGATATCGGTAATATAGAATTGTTTGGTAATTGTGTTTTTTTGAAGTCGTTGTTGAATGGAATTAGGCAGCACAATCATTTTTTGACCTAAAAATCCATGATTTGAAGTCTTTTTTTCCATTTTTACTACAGTTCGCTTTGCTCTAATTTTTATTAGAATAATCGAATTTCGGTTGGTTAAAATTTAAAAGAAATCGACAAACATATAATTTACTTTGAAGAAAGAGCCATCAGTTCCTAGAAATTAGTCTTTCAGTTTTAGGATTATCGCTCTCTTGGAAATTGATAACCAATGGCCTTCCATTCGAAATAAGGCTCCCACATTTCTTTTAATTTTATGATATGGATAGTGGGTACTTTGATTAGGTCTATGTGTAAATATAAGAAAACTGGTAAGGTGAATTATTCGATTACGTCGTGAATGAAAAATTCCTTTAAGAAACAGAAAAGCCCCAAAAAGGGGCTTTTTATAGTGTGAGTCATTTAAATTATTTTATGACTTCAATAGAACCGTTTTATCGGAGCCATTCACCGTTACATTTACCAGTCCGTTTTTAGACAAGGCCTTCATCGACTTATCCCATTTCTTTCCGCTTAAACCTGCTTTTGATTTCAACTCGTTGAGGTCCATTTGACCTATAGGTTTTAAAATTTCGATAATAGTCTTTTCCTCTTGGCTCAATTCTACCTGTTTTTTCTCAGGTTTCATTTGCGGGAAAAAGAGTACCTCCTGAATAGAGGAATTATTCGTCATCAACATCACCAAACGGTCGATACCGATACCGATGCCCGATGTTGGTGGCATGCCGTATTCCAACGCACGTAAGAAGTCTTGATCGATGAACATGGCCTCATCATCACCTTTTTCTGATAATTTCAATTGCTCCTCAAAACGTTCACGTTGATCGATAGGGTCGTTCAACTCAGAATAGGCATTGGCCAATTCTTTACCGTTGGCCATAAGCTCAAAACGCTCTGTCAAGGCAGGGTTGTCTCTGTGCTCTTTAGTCAACGGGCTCATTTCTTTTGGGTAGTCGGTGATAAAGGTGGGCTGTATGTAATGATGCTCACATTTCTCACCGAATATTTCATCGATAAGCTTGCCAACCCCCATGGTCTCATCAACGTCGATATCAAGTTTCAGGGCAGTCTCACGAAGCTCTTCCTCACCCATACCCGACACATCAATGCCCGTGTGCGTTTTGATGGCTTCAAGAATCGGTACACGCGGGTACGGGGCCTTGAATTCAATTTCGTTCTTACCTACGGTAACCTTCGTGCTTCCGTTGGCCTCCACGGCTATCTTTTCTAAAAGTTGTTCCGTGGTATCCATCATCCAATGGTAATCTTTGTAGGCTACATAGAGTTCCATCACCGTAAACTCCGGATTATGGGTGCGATCCATTCCTTCATTTCTAAAGTCTTTGGAAAATTCATAAACTCCATCAAACCCGCCAACTATCAATCTCTTCAGATAGAGCTCGTTGGCAATTCTTAGGTATAGGGGAATATTCAATGCATTGTGATGCGTTAAAAAAGGTCTTGCCGCAGCACCGCCTGGTATAGGCTGTAAGATAGGGGTCTCAACCTCTAAATAGCCTTTTTCATTATAAAATTGACGGATGGTGTTCGTGATTTTGGTACGCTTGATAAATGTTTCCTTTACTTTAGGATTCACGACCAAATCAACATATCGTTGGCGGTACCGTTGCTCTGGGTCATTGAATTCATCGAAAACATGGCCTTCGGCATCTTTCTTGGGCAATGGCAAAGGGCGTAGCGATTTACTCAAGAGAGAGAATTTTTTGACCATCACGGTTTTTTCCCCGACTTGGGTTGTGAAAAGTTCCCCTTCTACACCTATAATATCACCAATGTCCAACAATTTTTTGTAGACGTCATTGTACAACGTCTTGTCTTCTCCAGTACATATTTCATCCCTGTTAAAATATACCTGAATACGACCGGTACTGTCTTGAAGTTCGGCAAAAGATGCCTTGCCCTGAATTCGGCGAGACATCAACCTCCCGGAAATAATCACTTTTTGCCCCTCTGCATAATTGGCCTTTATACTTTTTGAAGTGGCATTTACGGGGTATAAAGCTGCCGGATATGGGTCAATACCCATTTCCCTTAATTTTGACAATTTGTCCCTTCTAATCTGTTCTTGTTCCGAAAGTTGCATATGCATATCAATTGAGGGCGCAAATATAGCTACAATACACTAATTTTTCAATGAAGAAACAATAATCGGCAGCATACGGTCAACAAATAATCGATAAGCTTCTTTTGAAGGGTGCAAGCCATCATCGGCGACCAAATTTTCATTGGTCAAACCCTCTCTGGTGATATCAGTTATGCTAATAAACTTCACTCCGTTTTCTAAGGCTGTCTCTTCGGCAAAAGCATTGTATTCATTTATTTGTTCTGTAATCTTTTCGCTGTCCCAACCCTGCCCATATGGGGTATAGCTCCAGTCAGGTATAGAAATAACGAATACATTGTTAGATCGGCCATCGGCATATTGAATGGCACTTTTCAATAATTCTTTGAACTCTCTACGGTACTTTGAAAATGGCTCCCCTTGGTATTGGTTGTTAACACCGATTAGAAGGGTGACCAGATCCTGATGATTATCAATTTTTTCATTATCGAGGGCCTTTAAAAGTTCATCGGTACGCCATCCGGCTTTGGCCACGATTTTATAATCAACTTTTGCGCTGAGCTGGTTTTCAATGGCGGAGCTTAATTGAGATGGATAATTGTCTTCAGGTTCTACACTGGTGCCGATGGTATAGCTATCGCCTAAAGCCAAATAATTCAGGTTTTGAGAGTTGTTGTTGCCTTTGGTGGCCGATTCTTCCGTATCGTAGTCGGTTTGGGGCGATAGGCTTCTTTTGCTGCAACCAAGAGTTATAGTGACTACAAAAAGTAATAGGGCGGGAGCTGTCGTTAAATTTTTCATATCTATAATTACGAAAAAATTAATTAGTGGTTCTATTGCCGCACTTTAATAGGTGAAAATGTAACATTGCGCAGATTATTACGTCTTATAGATATATCGGAACCAAGTTTCGAATTCATCAATCAATAACAAAATCGACATGAGCTTTTTTAGAGTTTTATTGGCCATCATCTTTCCTCCCCTTTCGGTTATCGGAAAAGGTTGCGGCTCATTTTTAATTGTTCTACTTTTGACCTTCTGTGGTTGGGTTCCAGGGGTGATTGCCGCCCTTGTGATTTTGAACAACCCGAACTAGAAATTGATAACATGAAAATAATTAAAATCATGGCTGTGGCATTGGTCACGGCCCTTTTTATTGCTTGCAGTTTTACCGAAGAAATACATTTTGAGAAAAATGGTAGCGGAAAACTGAGTATTCGTCTAGATGGCAGTGAAATGATGCAAATGATGCCCGAATCTGATTCAACCCTTACGGAAGAGAAGATAGATTCAACATTGGTTTTTAAGGATTTACTGAGGGAAAAGAAGGATAGTATAGCATTGTTATCCCCCGAAGAACAAGCTGAACTGAAACGGCTTGAGCCGTTTAGTACTCATATGCTGATGGATCCTGAAAAGGGCGTCATGAACTTTGATATGTTTACCGATTTTAAAGATGTTTCCGAGGTCAACGACGCTTTTAGCGCATTTCAAAATGCCAGTGCCATGGGGCCTAATAACGGTACTTCGCAAATGGGTAACGGCCCATCTGGACAAGGTACAGAAGTCACCTATAGTTTTAAGGGCAATAAGTTCAGTCGAATTACCAACATTACCGATCAACAATTATTTCAACAAAGTATTGATAGTTTGGCCAGTGCCGAAATGTTTTTGGCCAGTTCTACCTATACTTTTAAGTACCATTTTCCAAAGCGGGTGAAGTCGACAAATCTCGATAACGCTACTTTTTCTATGGATGGTAAGACCTTGATTTATGAAGTCAATTTTTTAGAAATGTCAAAAGACCCTGAATCGGTGGTCATCGAGGTCGAATTAGAAAAATAGGTGGGGCTTTTCGTATCTTTGTAGGATGAACAAAACGGTATTTTTAGAAGACTTAGGCCTAAAGGATTATAAAGAAACTTGGGATTATCAAGAGAGACTTTTTAAGCAGACCGTAGACTTAAAAATTAACAATCGCCGACAGGGTGAAAATTTACCCACGCCCAACCATTTTCTGTTCGTCGAGCATCCACATGTATATACTTTGGGAAAGAGCGGCGACCTCTCTAACCTATTGGTCGGTGAAGAAGAGCTGGCCGCCAAAAATGCAAAATTCTACAAAATCAATAGGGGAGGAGATATCACTTATCACGGCCCTGGCCAGATCGTAGGTTACCCCATTTTAGATCTCGATAATTTTTTTACCGATATTCATAAATACCTCCGTTTACTCGAAGAAATGGTTATTCTCACCTTGGCCGAATACGGACTCAAAGCCCAACGGTCAGAAGGAGAAACCGGAGTTTGGTTGGATGTAGGCACCCCTTTTGCCCGGAAAATTTGTGCAATGGGAGTACGTGCCAGCCGATGGGTAACCATGCACGGTTTTGCTCTGAACGTAAACGCTGATTTGGGGTATTTTGATTTAATGATCCCCTGCGGAATCAAAGACAAGGCGGTTACTTCATTAAATGTGGAAATGGGCAAAAAAGAGGTAGACATGAGTGAAGTGAAAAAAAAGCTTTTGAAACATTTTACCCATCTTTTTGAGGCTAAGTTAATAACAGAGGCACCCATTGCATAAAGCCACAGGTGTCTCTTAAAGCCGAAGTCTCAATCGGGAAGGTTATAAAAAGCTTTTACGGCTTCATAATTCGAAAAATTCAATTTAGCGGTCGATGCATTTGCCGGTACTAGTACATATCGAAATCTGTTGCCGCGGGATCCTGAGTACTGATATTCGGTTAAATCAGTCCCATCCGTAGTAGTTAGTCTTATCAAAATACCTTGACAGCATGCCGAATTGTCACCAAAGGTAAACTCATATTCCACGTTCGTCCATCGACCCGAGCTATTCATTGCATATATAGAACTTGTTCCAAATTGTCTAAAATAAACATACACCAAGGTGTTGTTCCTTAAATCGTAAAGATCAATCTCATTGACATCGATTTGCATCATCTTTCGCCTTGGTTCATCGGTAATATTCCAGTTTGCTTCCATCCAATTGGAATAAATTACGTTAGCGTTACCGTCTTGCCCATCTTCCCCATTTTCACCTGCTGTTCCTTGCTCCCCCTGAGGCCCCTGTTCTCCTTGAATACCCTGCTCTCCTTGAATACCCTGCTCTCCTTGGATACCTTGTACGCCTTCAATACCTTGTTCACCTTGAGGTCCTTCTGGCCCAATGGGGCCCACATCTCCGTCCTTAGAGCAAGAGGTATTTACTAAAATGATACTAAGAAGTAGAAAAATTGAATTTTTAAGAATGGTTTTCATAATAGAAATTTTAAGTTTCCCTTTAATGTTAGGGGAGAGAGAAGGTTAACATTAAGTCATAAAAAACCTCAGTAGTTACTGAGGTTAAAAAAGCTCTTCAAGTGCGCTTAATTCTAATTTATTTAAAGAATGGAACTGTTAGAAGTATTTAATCTCGGTGGCATGGTCACCGGAGTATACATTTAAAGAGGCACTTGTGATATTGGAACTACCTTCACTGCCACCAAAATCGGTCAAGTAAAAAGTTATGGGGGATGATGCCAAATCTCCGTCGGCTATAAAGGTTCCGTTCAGTAAGGTGCCGGTAAGCGGTGATGACGCATTGCCGGTCCAGTAAAGCATATCGGTAAGGCCACTTAAGCTGGTGCGCGCCCAGTTTCCCCCTAGATTGGGGTTCATTTGAATGTAGTCTGGGGCAAAATATACCTCAAATCGTTTGAGTCCGCCCGTATCGCCACCAGAAATAAGAAAGGTATATTCCGCGCCTTCTCTTAAGTTCAATTGAAACCTATCAAAATTGGTGTCCTGGTAAAAAGTTTCATCAAATCCGTCTCCGGTTATTTTTATGGAGAAAGTGGGTGGGTCAACATCGGTTTCAGGTATTTCTGTTTCACAGGCCTGGGCTCCCATCATTAACGACAAAGCCAAAAGAATTTGAATTGTTTTCATTAGTTCTTCTGATTAAATTAATACTAGGTATTATATTTCAATGAAAGTAGACTCTTAATACCCTTTTAAGAAAAGGGCTTTCTTTTCTAAATGGTTAGGTCAATTTTTATGAGTTTCCCCTCATTATTTCGTTCGCCATAGACCCAAAAATTAGAACCGTCGTAGGCTACACCATATATCTGAACATTTGGTATGCTATATGAATTGACCACCTGTAACCCATCGCTAACATCACATTTGAACAGTTTGTTATTGGCGCATACATAAAGATGACCGTCTTGATAGTCAAGTCCGTTAGGTCTTGTATCTAGTTCAATGGTCTGTTCAATGGTATCGGTATTGTAGTTATAGAGGTAAAGAGATCTTTCATTTCCGCTAGCCGCCCATATTCTCCTTTCATCAATGGAAGCTAAGCCATAAATCCAAGCCCCCATGTCTAAAGACTCCTCTAGGTAGGTGTTGTCGGATTCTTGGTAGATATAGAATTTGGCTGAGCCGTTACTACTTTGAAAAAGATATTTACTGGGGTCGTCAAATTTCTCGATCTCTACGGCAAAGGCACTTCTTGTGGTGGTAATTGTGCCATCCAAAGCAAAGGTTTCAGGGTTTACAATACCAATATCATCAGCTTCATATCCATTGCCGACCAAAATTTGGCTACCATTCCAGGCAATATCAACACTATCTGTCCATGGGGCATCGCCTTCCTCCAAAATGGTAAGTTCTTCTAACCATTGGTTATCAGCAATCGCTTCATTTTTGTTTAAGGTCACCGTACCGTCAGGAAAACTTAATACCAATTCATCCTCAGTCAAAGTGTAATTGGCCAAGGAAGAGCCAAAACCAAAATTGATCGTAATTTGACTGTTTTCTTCATCATGGGTGTAATTGGCATTGTTTAGGTCTCGAAAGCCCATTTCATCCTCGTCTAATATGGTTAGCGTATTGTCTGGATTGATGATGAAGTAGCTGGTGTATTGGTATTCGTAAAAGTCAGTTGAACTAACGGCCCAAGTGCCATCAATTTTGAGAGGTTCTTCTTCAGGGGTCTCTTCAGCCGTTTCTTGCGGTGGCGTATTTTCAATTTCCGGTTGTGGAGAATCATCATCCTTTTTACAATTCGTAAACATCGTAGAAGCCAAAAAGACAATGGCGATAAAAAAAACTGAATTTTTCATAATGCTATTTTATTGTTATAGCACTTAATGGTAGAAAAATAAAAAGGTTAACACCTAGATAGTTTTTTACAGAAACCCTGAGATTTAAAGAAGAATTTCATGAGACAAAGAAAGAACTACAACTAAAGCAACAATCAGCAACCACTTAATAATCTCCAACCGTTCATATGTTTCCATCATTTTCGACTTTTAGGGTTCCCTCATTTATGCGGAATGGTGCATAAGGTTAACATTTTGATAAAAAAATTGAGAGATTAGATTGTAGTTAGTTTACTATAAAGCCCCGTGGTTGCCGCCATTAGGCTTAAACAAGTATACAATGCCACCCAAAAAATGCTATTTTAGCTAAATAGCCTGTTAACCTTCTCATTAGATATACATTAAATGGAAAATGAACTGGTAGAGATTTCTTTAGAACGATTACGAAAAGGTGCGGATAAAGACCTTAAGAAAATCTACGAAGACAACAGATTCAAGTTTGTAAACTTTGCCCGACGCTATCAGTTGCCTGAAGATGATTTAATAGATTTTTACCAAGATGCTTACATCATCTTCTATAATAATGTGATGTCCGGTAAATTAGAGCATTTGAGTAGTAGTATTTCTACTTATCTGATTTCTATCGGAAAACATTTAATCTTTGATCGAATGAGAAAAAATAAGAAATCGGTTTCAGAAAAGTTCGACCTGAGCAGAGTTGGTGATACTGATGAGCAGATAAGTTCCTTTGAATTGGAAGCTCCCGACCTAAGCCATGAACAGCGACTTTTACAGCAACATTTGAAAAGTTTGGGCGAAAAATGCCAGCAATTACTGACCCTATTCTATTATCGTGGCTTAACCATCCAAGAAATAATGGAAGCTGAAAACTACAATAGTGAAAATGTAGTGAAGGCCGCCAAATCGCGATGTATGAAAACATTGAAGGAAAAAATCAAATCAAATACCTACTAGCCATGGATAAAGAAACTTTGCTTTATCAATATTTTTCAAATCAATTGACGTCAGAAGAGCAGGAAGCTTTTGACGAGCTTTTGAAAAATGACCGGGAATTCAAAGAGCAGTACGATTTTGAAAAGAATTTACAAAAGGTGATTCAGGAGGAGAAGTCAACGGAGCTAAAAGAGAAATTACAGCTTTTTGAAAGTGAGATCAAAGATGAGAAAGTAGTGCAGCTAGAACCTGAAAGCCGGTTTTCGGTCTATAGAAAATGGATGGTAGCGGCCTCTATTGCTCTTTTGATAGGGCTGGGTTATCTAGGTTACAACAGTTTTTCCGGACCGAATTACAACCAACTTTATGAAGATAATTTTCAGAATTACCCTAATACGGTCTTTGAAATATCTAGAGGAGAATCGGTTGAGAGTATAGAAAGAAATGCCTTCTCACAATACGAGTTAGATAATTATGCAGAGGCCATAGCGAATTTTGAAAAAATACCTTTGGCCGATAGAAACGGCTATATCGATTTTTATATGGGTATGTCTTATTTGAATTTAAAACAGTATAATAAGGCCCAAGAGTTTCTTAAAAAGGCCGCCGAAAGCGAAACGCAACTTAAAGCTGAAGCATATTGGTATCTTGCCATGGTTGCCTTGAAAACTAAGGATAAACAAAAAGCCCTACAATGGTTAGAAATTCTTGTCGATAAGTACGATTATAAAAAAGAGAGGGCAAAAGAACTAATTGATGCCTTGAATTGAGGTTGCTTTAAAACGTTTAAAGTATAAGTATACGATAAGTAACAGCAATAAAAGACCAATGCCAGCATACCAGACCCATGGTTCGATAACGGATGTTTTTAAGGGTGTCGTATTGCCAGTAATAATGTATCCGGCCCAATAATATGGGTGCGCCCTTGCATTGTCTGCATTATTTTGCAAAAAATATAGTTTGGCTTGTCTAAGGGCTTCGTCTTTACTTTTTCCCAGTGATAGTTCTTTGTAGAATTGGTTCATAATGTCAGATGATGCCGCATCGTTTATCTTCCATAGTGTGCTACTAATACTTTGGGCACCTCCATAGAAAAAGGCGCGTGAGAGGCCGAGAAATCCTTCGCCCTTTTTCAGAGGTCCGATATTGGTTTCACAAGCGCTCAATGTAATCAGGTTAGCTTTGGTTCTCAGGTTGTATAAATCTGCTGTAAAAAGAAGATTGTTGTTTATTTCGTCACCGGACTGGGTAAAGGCCAAATAGGAATATTCAGGAAAAGCATCATCAAAAACGGCGTGTGTAGCAAGATGTAATAGCCCGTAGTCATTCAATTCTTCTTTGAAATGTTGAAGGGTGGCCTCTTGATCAACAAACGTTTTTCCTTCAAAAGATTGAAGAATTTTGTTGACCTCTGTTTTATTATGTGGTAGGGGAAGTAATTCTGAGCGCTCTACATCTACCTTCGAATTACCATCAAAAGTAGGGGCAAAGGCCAAAAGCTTTGAGTTTTCTATAGAATCGTCACTGAGCTGATGAAGTAAAGTTGCCGAGTTAATATAACTGATAGAAACATCTTCTATTAAATAGGAGTTTGAAGATTCATCGATCAGCGCCCCAAAAGGTATGTAGTTGAGAGGCCCATCGGGTATGATAATTAGTTTTTCCAATTCTTCATTCTTAGAAAGGATTGGTTTTAAAATTTGCCGGTGAAGTGATTTTGCCAGCTGTTGAACTTTATTCAGTTCTGACTTAGAATTGGCTATAAGATTTTTAAATTCAAGAATCTCTTCAAACAAATCTTCGGTAATCGGTATACGAACAAAAGATTTCGTATCCCTCGTAAAGAACAATGCGTAGATAGATTCATCTCCATAAAAATAGCTAATAATGGCTTCTTTTTTAGCTAATAATTGCTGCATTTCCGGTAGTTCAATTACCTCAGAATTAAATTTTAGGTCGTAATATTTTGGATAATCCTTTTCAATCTTTGATATCAGGTCCCTATGATTGTTTTTCAGGGTGAATAATCGATTCTGAAGTGTAGAATTTTCTTGGCCTAGGTTCAATTGTTTTTCTACTTGAGTAATTTCCGCCTTCAGCTGTTTTTCGTCATTGAGTAATTCGGGAGGTATTTGGGCAAACTCATTGGCTTTCGACGCCAATAGTGTCTCCATTAATAACACGGATTTACTTTTCTCAAAATACTGAAAAGCCCGTTCGATATAAATGTCATTCTTTGTTTCATTAAACAATGAAAAATTGGCTTTTAGGCCAGATTCAAATAACGGAAATACTTCTTCAATCAATAACAACTTGTCTGAATTGGTTTTAAAAGTGGGCTTTAGGCTATCTAGCAAAGCCATACCCATTTCAACACTTTTCAGGGTCACGGCACTTTGGTTGCCCATTTTATTCAGAGCTGATGATTTGTTATTTAAGATTTGTATGATTTTATGCTTGTTGATTTCCGTGGGTCGGTCCAAAATTTCTTCAAGAGCTAGATCGTAGGCCTCAATTGCTTTTCCATTATGCTTAAAACGAGTGTGCAATAATCCTATCTTATTTAAGATATGAGCAGTTTCCCAGTTTTTGTCTCGTTCCCATTTATCTTCTGAATATTGAAGGGCCTTTTCATAATCGTTTAAGGCTTTCTCGTATTCGTTTTTGTATTGATGTGTCTCAGCACTTACTTGATAATAACTCGAGAGAGAAGGAGAGTTTTTCTTTAAAAGGTTTTTAGCCAGGTTCAAATAAGTTTCCGCACTATCTATTTGTGCCAATTGCGTATGGTTTTGAGCAATGTTCAGAATTTTCGGAATTGCAAATTCTTCCTGATGTTGAAGAACGTAGTCCAAGTCTTTTAATAGGTAAGCGTTAGCTTCTCTGTACAGCTTTTTTCTTTTAAGTACTTCGGCCAGTAAGTCATAGTTGTCATAAAGAGAGATTTTGTCATCGGAAAGATTATGCTTCAAAAACCGGATGTTGCGTTCATAATAGTTGGTAGCTAGGTTAAGCTTTCCCTCGTCGGCATACATTTTTGCCAGATAACTATAGGCTGTTGAGATGAATTTTAACTTTTCGCCAGAATATTCAGAATCATCAGGCTCAGTGTTGATTTCCAGAATCTTATTGAATTCGATGCGGGCTTTTTCAAAATCATTGATTAGAAAATAATACTGGCCTTTGTGATAGAATAAATCATTTTTATAAAGGATATATTCTGGCAAACTTTCAAAATAGCTCGTTTGAGTAGTAAATAAAGAGTCTATTACAGCGAGGTTTTTGTTAAGTGCCCGTAAGTCGTTTTCGTATTCTGCCAACCAGTTTTTCCCGGTTAAGGCGTCGGCAACAGATGACCAATCTTCTTCTGAAACAGCGAGGGTGTGAATCTTTTCAAAGTAAAAAAGCGCAGAATCTTTGTTGGAGTAGATATGCTCATAACCTTTGTTGAATAAATAATCCATGCGGTTCTCATAGCTATCATTTTGACCAATCAGGAATATTGGTAAAAGGAGGCTACTTAATAAAACAAAAGTTCTTACCATAAAAAGGCCTTTGAGAGTAGATTAAATCTCAAAGGCCAATTTACTAAAATATGCTGAGCATGTTTTATAAGCCTATTTTAAGGCCTGTATGGAATAGCTGTCCGATTGATTAAGTTTGTTTAATCTTTTAATCTTAATTACAGCTCCTTCTGAAATCGCATTGGTAATATTTACTTTTTTATACATTAACATATTGTTTGTACCAACTATCTCATAAAGAATACCTTCTGATTGGGCTAGTTCTGCTCCGTTTTCATCATTTATTTGAAGATTGACATCTTCTAAATTGTACACAATTATATACTCAAGATCAATAGGAATAACACCTGGTCTAGGGGGTCTTGGGCCTATAGGGTTTCTTCTGCCTAGCCTATCTGCTAGGTCTTCAAACACTACAATGCCTTCAGCAATTTCGGCTGTATTTGCTAGATTAGCAGTTGTTTCTTCAAAATCTTTTTCAATATCAGGAGTTCCCTGATTGTTGCCTATGATTTCTTTTAGATATGCTGCACGGTCTTCCAATGAATCAATTCTGATTTCAAGTGCATATTTGTATAAATCACCTTCGAATACATAATTCGATTCTGTAAGTTTAATTTCCTCTTTTTTATCGTCATCGTTCCAGTACCATAGTTTCGAACAAGATGTCATGGCAATGGCTATCACTAACGCCAATGTGATTTTCGTTTTCATATGATTAAATTTTAATGTTGGTAAATTATTTACTTGTTGTATTGGGTCAATTGCATGCTACTCATCAAATCTCCATTTTTTTTATAGGTCTCTTGCTTGATCATGCCTACACCTTCGGCCAACCATAGGCGGCTAGGAAAGGTTTGGCTGGCACCCATGGTTTTTGATTCGGTATCGGTGTAGATCACATAGCAGTCGTAGTTTCCTGCTGGGGTGCTTACACTCTCTTTTTTCTCTACCTTTCTATTGATCATTTGTACGCTTACTTCCATATTCATGCCGGCCATGCTAATGGCCATATCAACATTGGCATCGTTCAACTCTTGACCTACTTCTAAATTATTCGGAACTTCTATATCTGTTCCCGTAATTTCATATTCCATATCACCAAATTGCTCGAGCATCTTTTGGGGCATAATAGAGTTGTAATCGATTTTAACGCCATTACCGGTACAGGTGAATTTATAGTCAGATTCAAAAACTTCTTTTCCTTTTTTGTCGGTAAGCCGCATTTGCATCGTGGCATGTGTCGTTCCCCCATCATTGGTAATATCTACTATTTTATAATCGGTGGTGCCGTCCTCTTTTCCCTTTTTGTCATACATGGTATATTGAAAAGAGGTTCCCTCATTCATAGGGTAGTACTTGCTGCAATTGCTCTGTGACCATGCGAGGTTAGTAATGAGTACAAGTACGAAAAGTGCTATTATTTTGTTGTTCATGATGTTTTTATTCTTTAGTAAAGTTCCTTTTAAATTCTAATAAATTCGACCCTCCTGTTCTGGGCCTTTCCTTCTGGGGTTCCGTTATCTTCTAAAGGTTCAGCTTCCCCTTTACCTTCTGTAGTTAATCGGTCAGCAGAAACGTTATAAACAGAGGTCAGGGCATTTTTAACGGCAGCAGCCCTTTTTTCCGACAGGTTCTTATTATTGTTAGCATCACCATCGCTATCGGTATGCCCGACTATTTTTAGTTTTAGAGAACTATCTTGTTCAAGCACCTGGTATATCTGCCTGATAACGCCCATTGACCTGGGTTGTATATTGGCTGATCCACTATCGAAAAGAATTCCGTTAGTCGATATTTTACCATCCGCCAGCAACTTTCTTCTTAGGTCTACACCACCTTTCGCTATTTTAAAATTACTCATGTAGATTGCCTCTTTGTTTGAATCGGTACCTCTAAGATTGAATTTTAATGCTGCCATGCCAGGGGTTTCGGGCAGTAGTCTGGGTACATCGATATATTTTTGTTCGTCGATCCAAAAGCGAAACCTTTGTTTGTTAACAGCAATCGAGATATGGTGTTGGTTCACTACCGTTTTACGAAGGTCGGCCTGCACCTCGTTTCTAATGACCCTTTTGCCATTTATATGGTTTTCAACAAGAACCCCTTGGTCGATATATTGGCAGAAAGAATAGGAGACAGATGCCCAGTTGGCCCCTTTTTCGAAAGAGTTGTTGTCACTGGCGAGAATAGTGAGGTAAGCCTGTGAAGAGGTTTTATTGTCTAAGCCTTGGGTGATGACGTCGAATTCCAAGGTGAATTCTTCCGGTAAATCGGTAAGGTTCGGAATGAAGTAGCTATTGCTACCGGGCATTATTTTCATCCACTTTTCATCAAAACCGTCGATAGTTACCAATTCGGCACTTCCGTTCGTGTTCCATTTAGACGGAAAGTCGCCCACAAAATCTCTTAAAAAATCATCTAGAAATAAGGTTTCGTCCCCCGGTACGAAATCAAACTTACTGTATACGTTTATAGATGTATCTGAGGGGTCAGAACTATTGGGCGAAGTACTTTTTTGGTCAGAAGAAGGGTCGTTCTTAATTGTAGGGTCGTCACCGGTTGACTCCGGTCGTTTCGAAACTTGTTTTTCTTTTCTTGAACTGCCAGGTTCGAAAATACTGTCAAGTGCCTGGTCTGTTTTCTCTGAAGTTTCTTTTTCAACTCTTCTTTCAACTGTTCTCTCTGCAGCTCTTTCGGCGGCTTTTCCTAATTTTTTGAGAAGTTGGCCGTTGGCATCGGGTACTGATAGTAGAAATAGACCGATGAACAAGATGGGAGGTAGGTAATGTTTTGAACGTTTCATTGTTGCATGATTTTAGTGTTGTGCGAATTATTCGGAGGATTGATAAATAAGCTCTTCGCCATTTATTTGCTCTCACTACGTTAATGAACAATAAACCCTGAAGGTTAACATCAAAACTAAATTTTCTTAGAACGTTGCAATAAAATCTTGTGCTACTGGCATTTAAAAAATGTATAAGTGGTATGAAATTATGTGTGATTGGTTCATAATCACCGTTTTGACGCTGTAAGAAAAACCATTAAAACCTCAATTCTAACTGCTCTGGCAGTAACCGAAAACTTTTTCTGTGGTATTTGGTAATACCGAATTCTTTAATGGCCGCCCTGTGCTCTTTGGTCGGGTAGCCTTTATTCTTCTTCCAATTGTACATCGGAAACTCTTCATGAATAGCATCCATATAAGCATCTCTAGATGTCTTTGCCAAAACAGACGCGGCAGCTATGCTCATGTACTTGGCATCTCCCTTTACGATACATTCAAAAGGTATGTTTTTGTAAGCTTTAAACCTGTTTCCGTCTACAATAATGTGATCGGGAATTATAGAAAGCTGGTCTATGGCGTGATGCATGGCCAATATTGATGCATTTAATATGTTTATTTTATCTATTTCTTCAGGAAATATATGCGCCACACCAAAACACGCACAACCATTTTCTAAAATGGGTCTAAGTAAAGTTCGTTTGTGGTGAGAAAGTAATTTAGAGTCATTTAGAATATCATTGGTAAAGTCTTTGGGAAGAATTATGGCCGCCGCCGTAACCGGACCGGCCAAGCAACCTCTGCCGGCCTCGTCGGTACCCACTTCTTTCTCTTCCGATAAATGATATGCTTTCAACATAAACCACAAACTTAATATGTGGGCAACTTAGCAAAAACTATCTGTTATTTAAAGTTTGAAAAAGGACAAATAAACTTTCACATTTAATTACGAACTAAAAAAATTAACTTTACGGCCGTAATTCGAATAGATGAGGCAAATTCTGATTATTCTTTTAATTTTTGGCTATGGTGTTATAGGTAATGCACAAAATAGGCCTCTTTCCCCACCAAATGAAAATGATTCTACCAGAACCGCCCGCCCGAGAAGAAATATGGGGCAAAAAGCAGCGGCTTTAGATTCGACCGCCAAACAAATCACCATAGAGAACTATAAGATTGTCACGTATCAAAGAGACACTACGTTTTTAGATACCACTTTGACCATTCAAAAAGAATATAAGTATAACTACCTAAGACGTGATGATTTTGAACTGATGCCATTTGCCAATGTTGGCCAACCCTATAATAAATTGGGGGTTGATCTCGGGCGCAAACACTTTTATCCTGATATCGGGGCAAAAGGTCTTCATTACAATTATATGGAAGTTGAAGACATTGATTACTATAATGTCGCGACCCCAATGTCCGATTTATTTTTTAAGACTACGTTTGAGCAAGGTCAATTGCTAGATGCCAACTTAACGTTCAACACTTCAAGAAGGCTCAATTTTTCAGTGGCCTACAAAGGTTTTCGGTCATTAGGTAAATATCAATATAATCAGGCTGAATCAGGTAATTTTAGAACTACGACCAACTATGTTACCGAGAACGGTAGATACAGTCTTCGGGCGCACATAGCTGCTCAGAATATAGACATACAGGCCAATGGGGGGCTGATAAATGCAGAAGAACAGTTTGAAAGTAAAGATCCAGACTTTTCAAATAGGGTGAAAATCGATGTGCGGTTCAATGATGCTGTCAATAGAATTTTGGGTAAACGGTATTATTTGGATCACCTCTATAAACTGGTTAAGAAAGATGCCGATTCAAGTAGGGCAGAAAAAACTTCACTGGGTATTGGCCATGAGTTTAATTACGAAACCAAATATTACAGCTTTAATAAGACAGCGGCAAGTTCATACTTCGGTGAAGATTTAGTTACCCCTATTGGCGATAGGGCCAATCTTAAGACAATGTATAACCAGGTCAATGCAGAGTTTTATAATGCCACCTTGGGTAGGTTGCAGGGTAACATATCCCTTTATAATTACAATTACTTTTTCAATAGTATTCTAATCGAAGAAGATGGAAGCATCATACCTAGCCGTTTGAAAGGTGATGAGATTGCATTGGGCGCCAAATACGAAAAGCGTATCAAGGGTTTTGATTTTAGGGCTTCAGGAAAATATAACTTGGCCGGCGAACTGGGCGGAAATTATTTACAAGCTAATGCCAAGTATGTTTATAAAGATAAGTATAGAATAACGGTCGGCGGGCGAATGTCTGCCCAAATGCCAGATTTCAATTACCTATTATACCAAAGCGATTTCAGTAATTACAATTGGTTGAATCTAGATATTTTCGAAAAAGAGAAGCTTTATTCTTTCAATTTTGGTTTGGGGTCTGATATTTGGGGCTCCTTGACGTTGAATTACACAACGATGGATAATTATACCTATTTCGGTATAGACCAAGAAGCAACGGCCGCCTCAACCCAACAAACATCCATAGTCAGGCCGGTTCAAGAAAGCAATGTGCTCAATCATACCAAGATCAAGTACACGAAAGAATTTAGGCTAGGTAAGTTTGCCTTGAACAATACGGTCATGTACCAAAATGTATCGCAAGCGAATCAGGTACTGAATGTTCCTCAAGTAGTAACCCGTAACACCCTTTATTTTTCCTCAGATGTTTTTAAGAAGGCCATGTACCTGCAGACGGGGGTGACTCTTAAGTACTTTACGAAGTATTGTATGGATGCCTATAACCCGTTGTTAGGTGAATTCTATATTCAGAATGATGAAGAATTCGGCGGGTACCCTATGTTAGACTTCTTTATAAATGCCAAAGTGCAGCAAACGCGTATCTATTTAAAGGCCGAGCATTTTAATTCTTCGTTCGGAAATCCTAGCCAGTTTTACTCGGCTCCGAATTATCCGTACCGAGATTTTGTCATTCGTTTCGGCTTAGTTTGGAATTTCTTTTCATAATCTAATCTTTTTTGATGGCAAAATGCTGTTAATCAGCAACCTTTGTTTTAATTGAAAAAAACCTTTGAAAAAAAGCTTGCAGAATTAAAAAACGGCTGTACATTTGCAGCCCGAAAAACAACAAACGAGTTGTTTTAGGGAATAGCAAAAGTTCTTTGATAAACTGTTTTTTAAGCGATATTTTTCGAAAATTTTTTTTTCAAAAAACTGTTGTGGATTTAAAAAACAGTGTTACATTTGCAGCCCCGAAACGAGATGGTC
>CEVQ01016617.1_pt1 | contig 79572 bp, 79 predicted proteins | sample 356551 | NCBI WGS metagenome assembly CEVQ01 (sample SAMEA2623756, study PRJEB7988) | marine metagenome | biome: marine biome (ENVO:00000447); feature: mesopelagic zone (ENVO:00000213); material: "saline water (ENVO:00002010), including plankton (ENVO:xxxxxxxx)" | depth 250 m | reverse complement strand
CCTGCTGATTACAAATCAGCTGCTCTAGCCAGCTGAGCTATATCGGCCTTTACAGCCTTTTTTATGCATAAAAAAGTCCGCTATTTCTAACGGACTGCAAATGTATAGATATTTTTATTTATTCAAAACAAAATCGAAAAAATTTTCATCATGCATGCACTCGAAGTTTTTCTTTTCGCTTGATCAGCTTTCTTTCCAAAGAACCACAAGACGAATCTATAGCCTCTTCAAAAGACTTGCATTGCTTTTTCACCATAAACTTATCCCCTGGCACATTGAGCTTTATTTCAACTATCTTATTCTCTTTGGCACTTGTATTCTGTACCTTTAAATAAACATCTGAACTGATTACCTTATCATAAAAGGTCTCAAGCTTATCCATTCTAGATTGAAGAAAATTAATAAGCTTTCTGTCGGCATTGAAATTTACTGATTGCACATTTACGTTCATAGGTCGTAATTTTTAGGTTAAACAATGTAAACTAAGCCCTCATTTATTACCTCTCGGATGGGCGTTGGCATGCACTTTCTTTAACTCGGTGATACTGTTGTGTGTATACACCTGGGTAGATGCCAAGCTTGAGTGCCCAAGTAATTCCTTCACTGAATTTAAATCTGCCCCTTTATTAAGCAAATGGGTAGCGAAGGTGTGCCTTAAGATATGGGGGCTCTTCTTTACTTTAAGCGACACCTTACTAAGGTAATTATTAATTAAACGATAGACAAGGGTTTCATATAATTTATAACCTGATTTTAACAGGAATAAATGCTCGCTATCTTTAATTTCACCTAGACCATTTCTGTAGCCTAAATAACTTGAAACCAGACGGCAAGTACCATTCAAAAGGGGCACAATGCGCTCTTTATTACGTTTGCCCAATACCCTCATGGTTGAACCGGTCAAATCGATATCGGTAAGCTTTAAACCTATCAATTCGGCCCTTCGAATACCTGTGGTATACAACAAATCGATTATTAATTGATCCCGAACCCCTTCGAATGTATCAGGGTAGTCTATCTGAACCAACACAGAATCCATTTCAACCTCGGAAAAAGGTACCTGAACCTTTTTTGCAGTTTTTAAAGCTCTGTGCTTTGCCAAGGGATTAACCTCTAACCTACCTATACCTTGCAAAAATTTATAATATGCTTTTAAGGAAGCTACTTTTCTATTGACGGATTTATTTGCAATATCGGAATCCACCAAATGAACCACCCAACTTCTTATTATAGAATAAGAAACCGAATCTATATCTCTAATTTTATGTTGGTCAACACAAAAATGGCTAAAGCTTTCCAAATCTTTGGCATACGCATTTACAGTATGAGTAGAATAATTCTTCTCTAGCGACAAGTAAGATAAAAATGACTCTAAGTGCATATCACTAAATTAGAAAGAATATCTAATCGAGGCCTGTGAAGTAGAATATTTAAAAAAAGGAAGTTATTGGAAATAAAAAAATCCCATCATAGCTGATGGGATTTCACAATATATTTGTACACCGAATTTACAGGACTTAGATTTCTTCCTTATCCCTTAAGCCCTGAATGTATTGTGCTTTTTGAATCTGAGCTCTACGCTCAACGGAGGGTTTTGTGAATTGTTGACGCTTACGCAATCTTCTCATCGTACCCGTTTTATCGAATTTACGCTTAAAACGCTTTAAAGCCCTATCGATGTTTTCTCCTTCTTTTACTGGTATAATTAACATTGGCTACAACCTCCTTTCTTTAAAATTAAGGGTGCAAATATATAAACTAATTTTAAAAATGAACCCCAATATGAAAATTAAATTTCAAGAACTATTTAAAATAGCAATTACACTAAAAACAGCTTAGTCTATTTATTGGGAGCCCGATATTCTTTTTTATCAATAATAATCTTTGAAAGTATTTCTTTCAAAATTTCAGAGGTACCACCACCAATTGGCCCCAATCGACTATCTCGCAGCAATCTAGCCATCGGGTAATCTTCAATATAGCCATAGCCGCCTAAGAACTGTAAACAGTTATAGATTACCTCATCGGCCATTTTAGTAGACTTTAGTTTTGAAATTGTAGCTTCTTGAACTACATAATGCCCCTCGTTCATTTGATGGGCAACACCATAATTGTAATGCTTACAAAGCTCCATATCGGCATATAGATCAACAAATCGATGGCGCAGTGCCTGGTACTGATTGATTGATTTGCCAAAGGCTTCGCGCTCCGACATGTACTGCAAAGTATAATCCAAAGCATATTCGGCACGGGCATGCGCATTGACCCCCATTACCAACCTTTCCAAAGCAAAAGCCTCCATAATGAAACCGAAACCTTTACCTTCTTCCCCAATTATATTACTGGAAGACACCTTTACATTATCGAAGGCCAATTCGGCCGTATCTGACGCTCGCCAACCCAATTTATTCAATTTGCTAGCAGATACGCCCTCGGCATCAAGGTCTACAATAAACATACTTATACCCTTGTTGCCCGCTTTAGGGTCTGTCTTTGCCGCTAAAACAATATAATCACCATAAACACCATTGGTAATAAAAGTCTTAGAACCATTAATTATGTAATCGTCACCATCTTTAATGGCGGTTGTGCGCATACCCGCAACATCACTACCACCAAATGGTTCGGTTATACCAAGACATCCTATCTTCTTTCCCGATACACTTGGCTCTAAATATCTATTCTTTTGGTCATGATCGGCATTTTTATTTAGATGGGTCATTGCCAGATAGGCATGGGCCCACATAGCCGCAGCAAAACCGCCAGAATTAATTTTCTGTAACTCTTCAACAAATATAACCGTGTAAAAAAGATCTAGACCAAGACCACCATACTCTTCAGGAGTGGCGAGACCGAAGTAGCCCATTTCTCCAAATTTCTCCCAGATAAAAGGCTCAATGGTTCCTGTTTCTTCCCATTTTTCTATATGGGGCACTACTTCTTTTTGTAAAAAATCCTTTAGGCTTTCTCTAAATAATTGGTGTTCTTCAGTGAAGCACATACCATGCATAGCTCATTTTTTTATAACGACAAATATAGGGCTATTCTATCTATCTTGTCGGATGGAAAACCTTCTATGTTCTTCAATTCATCGATTGAATCAATACCATCTTGAGCTTCACGGTACAAAATAATTTTGCGGGCCAATTGATAATTGATGTACACTAATTGGGATAGTTCTGTAGCTGTGGCTTGATTTACATTAATTTTCACCAACGCAGGAGGATTAAGAACTTGAAATCTTTTTAATGCTCTTTGAACAACATTTGGCTCCAAACCATATACATCATATAACTGCTCGTTCACCAAAAATCCGCCTAATCGATCTCTGAACTTTACAATTCTTGCTGAAAGCTTATCTCCAATACCACTAATTTCCTTTAACTGGTCGCTCGTAGCAGAATTGATGTCGATAATTTGAGTGGAAACTTCTGTCTTATCATTATATGCCGTCGCTTTTGTTTCTTTGGCCGGGGCTTTCTTTACGACCCAATCGGGAAACTTGAAATGAGGAGATATTTTTTCAAGTAATGAATCAGAAACATGGGTTACTTCCTGAAATTCTTTGGCAGAGTTTACAAACTTTCCTTGCTTTCTAAAGGAATGTAAAGCATCGATTTCCTCTGTGCTCATCCCAAGAGTATAACCTTTGTAATCGGTAATATAGTTTGGGTTAAAAGGAAAAATCTTGGGTTCAGATTCATTGCTCTCCTGAACCTTTAGACTGTCGATCAAATACTGCTCTTTACTATTCAGCATAAGACTTTCGCTTGTCTTATTAAATGGAAGGTAACTAACGGCCCAATAGGCAATTTGAAGAAGTACTATGATTAGAAGCAAAAAGAAAATCCCACTTCGTTCCTGTTTATTGAACTTAAAGTGGGATTTAAAATTTTCCATTTCTAAAGTAAATCTATTTGGCCACGCGTTGTTTCTTGAACAATTGGTTGGCTTTTAATTTTCTCCAGTATTCTCCCAAATCGGTTTTCACTTCACCGGACATGATATAAAGACCGATAATATTAGGGAAAGACATGGCCAAAATCATCATATCGGAAAAATCAAGTACCGCACCCAAACTTACAGAGGCTCCGATTACAACGAAAATCAAGAACATTATTTTATAAATCATTTCAGACTTCTTGCTCTTTCCAAATAAATATGTCCAAGCTCTCATACCATAATACGACCAGGAAATCATTGTAGAAAATGCGAACAAGAAAACTGCCAATGCCAGTACATAGGGGAACCAAGATATCTGGCTTCCGAAGGCGTCAGAGGTCAATTGGGCGCCAGCCATACCTTCTACTTCGTGCATACCTGTAAAAATCAGTACCAAAGCGGTCAATGTACAAACCACCACCGTATCGATAAATGGCTCTAACAAAGCTACAAAACCTTCAGAAGGCGGATGGTTCGTTTTGGCCGTACTATGTGCAATAGCGGCAGAACCTACACCTGCCTCATTGGAAAAAGCTGCCCTTTGAAAGCCAACAACAAGTACACCTACAATACCTCCTTTTAATGCCGATGGACTAAAAGCACCGTCTACAATTGCAGAAAAAGCAGGACCAATATTCTGAATGTTCATAATGATAACTGCCAACGCGGCCAAAATATATACAGAGGCCATAATTGGCACTACCCTACCCGTTACCTTGGCAATACTATTGATACCTCCGATAATAACCACACCTACTAAAATTGCCGTTACCACCCCGAACCAAAAACCGTTACCGGCCAATGCAGGAAACTGACCTGCCAATTGTTCAAAAGATTGGTTGGCCTGAAACATATTACCACCACCAAAAGAAGCACCAATGGCAAGAACGGCAAATAAACCGGCCAATGCCTTACCTACTCCTTTTAAATTTCTTTTTTCCAGACCGTAACGCAGATAGTTCATCGGCCCACCAAATACCCTACCGTCAGGCAGGATATCCCTATATTTTACACCAAGGGTACACTCAACAAATTTTGAGGACATACCAAGAAGACCACAGACAATCATCCAGAAAGTGGCTCCTGCCCCACCTAAGGAAACAGCAACGGCCACACCGGCAATATTACCTAAACCAACCGTACCGGATACTGCAGTAGCCAGTGCTTGAAAGTGGGTTACCTGACCGGGTGCATTCGGGTCGTCATACTTTCCTTTGGCCAAATCGATAGAGTGCCCAAAGCCCCGAATATTGATAAAGCCCATTCTAATGGTAAAAAAGAGAGCTCCTAATACCAACCAAATAACAATAAATGGAATGTCTTTCGTAAGAGGGTCCCCATTGGGGTGGGTCATAACTATCGGATCGTCATATACTATTTCGGCCAAATAGTGAGCTCCTTGTTCAATAACATGCTCTGCGTTATCTGAATTATAAATTACTTTACCTTCTTGAACCAAATATTTTAATGATCCAGTGGCAGAAGCGATAACATTTCTTTCGCCATTTTTATCACTGGCGATAATAGCAATTTGATCGCCTTTTACCACCTTAGACCCTTCAGGCTTCAACCATTTCTTGAGTACAAACCTGTCTTGAACCTCAGCGGACCAGCCAGGCGTACCTACCAATTTCTTATCTGCATAGGCTACGGGATCATATATACCGATAGCGGCAAAAGGGTCCCAAAACAAAACAGACCCCAAGGCATTTACTGCTGGGGTCATCGTTCCGTTGAAAATTTCTGCTATGGCATTTGTTTCTACCTTATATACTTTAGTAACCGTATTTCCCTTCGAGTCAGATACTACCACCGTATAAGGTACACCCTCGACCAAGCCCGTAGCCTTTTTTGAAGACAAAGGCGTACTTTGATTGCTCCATTTATAACTATAGGGAGGGGTACCACCGAGCACTTGAAGGTCAACGACACCATCGTTTATATTTTTCGATGGGTTCATGACCGCAGCCTTTACGGTGAGATCTTGTGAGTTTGCCACTAAACCAAGTAGCATAAAAAGTAACAGGGAAAATTTCTTCATAATTTAATTTATGGTGTTTGGTACTTATCTAATCTTAGTTTTCGATGGGTGCCAATATCCTAAAAATTAGCAACACAATCAAATAATAACCTTGAATTAACGTAAGAGTGAACTATCCGATATGGAACATTTCATTCAACTTTCTTATCTGTTCAGGCCTACCCAAAACAATAACTTTGCTCTTTGGCTGAAGTTTTAAATCGGCTTCAGGATTTATAATATAGTTTCCGTTCGGCTCAATGTAGCCGATAATCGTACAGCCGGTCTTTCTTCGTAAATCGAGGTCTCTCAACGAGCTGCCGTCTGAATGGTCGCCAAAATCTTCAATGGCCACTTCCTCGAGGTTGGTGGTATTTTTTCCCTCGGTTCCTAATTTATCCATAAAGGTAATCAGGTCGGGCATTACGACGAGAGAGGCCATATGGTCTCCTCCTATTTTATCTGGCATTATCACCTTATTGGCACCGGCCAGTTGCAATTTCTTTTGGGAAGTAATCAATGAAGCCCTGCTAATAATAAAAAGTTGAGCATTTAATTGCCTTGCCGAAAGTACAACAAAGAGATTGGCAGCATCATCGGGCAAAGCCGCAATTAAATATTGTGCCCTATCTACCCCTGCACTTATAAGAACTTCATCTTCATTGGCATCACCTTCAACGAACAAGACTTCATCTTCAAATTTCTCGATAATCTCTCGGTCTCGTTCGATAATGACAAAGGGCTTTTTGTAAGCTGTTAAACGTTCAGCTGCCTGCATGCCGTTTCTACCAAAACCACAAACTACCACGTGGTTCTGCAACTTATCGATTTGATTTTTCACTTTTTTCTTTTTTAGAAGTTGAAGCGAGTTTCTACTCAAAATATATTCGGTAATTACCGAGAGTGCAAACGCGAAAATAAAAACACTCAGAATTATAAGTATAACCGTGAAGACTTTACCCTCTGTACCTAAGGGCCTAATCTCTCCGAAACCTACCGTAGTAACGGTAATAATGGTCATATAAAATGCTTCGACCCACGAATAATCGGCTATAAGCCAGTACCCCAATACCCCAAAAGCCAAAACCGCCACCATTAGAGTAATGGCCAGATAGATTCTTGAACGGAAGAGATTCAACATATTAAAGGTCAAATACCGAGGTTCTCTTAGTATATAAAAGGTCTTTTATTTTAAGCCAAAATGCCAAAAAGAGGTAGAGGGCGAAACCAAAACCTAGCGTTACGAACGTCAGATAAATAAATGAGGTGCGCACTACCCTAGCCCTTATACCCAAACGATCGGCGATCCGACCGCAAACTTCGAATCCGCGTTTTTGTAGGTAATAGAGAAGTTGGTAGAACAGGTTCATTTGGGTCGGTAATAACTATAAAAAGAGAATCGAATCTTAGCAAAGCACAAAATCATGCCCTGAACACGGCCAAATTTAAACATTTCCACTTAATAAGCTCGCCCCAATCTGACATTGCAGGCATTTGTTAGGTTTACAGTAATTATTATACAATTGTATAGCTCCTTGCCCGTAAAATGCATTGTTGAGTGACAGATTCAAACCCTGAAAATTTCTAGTGATTACATTTTTTTCACTGGGAATAGCGGACATAATATCTATAATTTGTTCATCGCTATTCTTGCCAATACTTTTCGAATAAAGATATTTAACCGGTAAAATTGAATTGATGATCAAAAGATCAACGAAAGTTTTACTTAACACCTTGGTCATACCCTTAGATTCTTTACCGAAGGTATAATGGTTGCTCCAATAATCGCTTGCTACCACCTTTAGTATGCCATGCATTTGTTCGGATGTTTCTGCCTCCATCAGTTTTGCGAACAGACTATCGTTAGAATAATATAAATTAGCTAATTGAGATAATCTGATAGTCGGAAAGTTTGGAGGGCGCAGACCATAAAATTCAGGCCTACCTACAAACTTATGCCCTAATCCAAACTTAACCTTTAAAAACTCATATTCCTTTTTTAAACCCAAATAATAATCATCTAAAATATCGTCAGCTTCAAGCAATTGTAACATACCGTAAAAAAGGCCCTCTAACGACCTTACGTTCGATTGAACTTTTCTAATTATCTTGAAATCGATAACCTTGGCCAGTTGAATAAACACAGGTCCATTGACTTTAGATCCAAATCCCTTTAATAATAGGGCAAAAAGAACACCTTCCCAATCATTATTGGTTCGTTTTAAAAGTTCAGCCACTTCAACCGATTTTTGTTCCAGTCGTTCAAAATATAGCCTTTCAAGCCAAATATTCATGTGAAATTTACTGACCGAGCCTATGTTGTTTTCACAATTGATGAAGGAAGTGTTTCTTGAATCCATCAAATTTTGATAGGCTGTAAGGAGGGTGTTAGAAATATAGTTTTTTAGCTCTAGGGTAACGAGATGAGTACCTCCCTCTGTGAGAACATGACAATCATGTTGCCAAACGACGTGCAGAATAACATTCTTATAATTGGAGTCTTCTTCATGCTTATGAGCGTACCAATCTGAAGATTTTAGATGTATTTCTAGATTTCCGGCCCACAGTTGACCATCTATCTTTATTTGGGCATTAAAAAAGTCTGGCCCCGCTAATTGATTATGTTGCCCGAAATTAATTATCTCGAGGGCTTCACCGTCAGTAGATTCTAAATCGTGCAATGCCAGTTTCTTATACTTCCAAATAAAATGAAGCAAATCTTCTCGCATAGGGTTATCGGTTATAAAAAAGTTCAGGTACCACAATTAATTAAGAGTACCTGAACTTAAATATACTGGAATAATATTTTATAAGCCTATTCGGCCACTTCACCCTGCCAGTTCATAAAACCACCTTCTAAATTGTACGTTTTATCAAAACCTACTTCGTTCATAATAGAACATGCTTGAGCACTTCTTGCCCCAGACCTACAATAAACATAGTAAGATTTAGACTTGTCCAGTTTTTCCAATTCATCTAAAAAACCTTGGCCTAAATGAATATCGATATTTTGAGCTCCGGGAATATAGCCGTCTTCGACCTCTTCAGGTGTTCTAACGTCGAGAATAAAAGCATTCGAATCTTGCTCTAATTGTTCTTCCCACTCTTCTTGTGATAAATCCATAATGTATGTGTTAAAGCCAAGTAGCATTTGAATTACATGGCATTGAATTATTCTAAAAATATACAGTTTTCAAAATTACATTTTTTTACCAAGAGCAAACAGCAATTCATTTAACAAAAAATTGTGAAGCTAAACTTCAAAGTTATATTCAAAACAATATACATTTGTATATACAATAATTGTAATGACATGAATGTTGAGGAAATAATAAAAACTGAGAAGAAAATTCCACTGCCAAGCAGGACCATCATTCATTTAAGCCTAGTCGCCAATAAAATAAATGAAATAATCACCTGCTCACTTAAAGCCTACGAAATGTCGCTTGAGCAGTTTAACGTTCTGCGAATCTTGAGAGGTCAAAAAGGCAAACCCGCCAACCTTTCTACGTTGAACGAGAGAATGATTACTAAAATGAGTAATACCACCCGATTGGTAGACAAACTCATCTTAAAAGGTTTTGTAGACAGGTCTATTTGTCCAAGCAATAGAAGAAAGGTAGAAATAAGAATTACCAAACCTGGAGAAGAAATTCTTCTTGAACTTGACAAAGCCATGCAAAAGGCAGAAGAAAGAATACTAAACAATCTGAATACTAAAGATTTAGAAGAATTAAACAAACTTCTAGATAAGTTTTAAACTAAATATTAAATTTATACAAATGAGTAATTATATTGACAATCTTAACTGGCGTTATGCCACCAAAAAATTTGATAGCACGAAGAAGATTTCTGAAGATGATTTGAGCAAACTTTTAGAGGCTACCTCTTTAAGTGCTTCATCTTACGGATTACAACCATACAAAATTTTAGTCTTGAAAGATGATGAGATAAGAGCTAAGCTAAAGCCAGCCGCTTGGGGCCAGTCTCAAATTACCGAGGCTTCGCACCTTATAGTATTGGCAAATCAAACCACTTTCGGTGATGAGCTTGTAGACGACTATTTGACGAACGTTAGTGAGACAAGGGGTATACCTGTGGAAGGATTAAAAGCCTACGCCGATTTAATGAAAGCGAATTTAATGCCTTTAACAGATGAGCAAAAAGCCGCTTGGACGGCAAAACAAACTTATATAGCATTAGGAAATCTTTTATCAGCTGCGGCAGATCTTAAAATAGATACTTGCCCCATGGAAGGTTTCGATTCGGCCCAATTCAACGAAATTCTCGGGTTAAATGATAAAAACCTAAATGCCGTTGTTCTGGCAGCTGTAGGTTATCGGTCTGAAGAAGATCAAACGCAGCACTATAAAAAGGTTAGAAAATCTACCGAGAACTTGATTACGATTATATAAACATTACTAATTATTAACTAAAATTATTGAAATTATGAAAAAAGGAGTATTTACCTTGGCATTGGCCTTGGTATTTGGATCAGCAGCTGCGACCGAACCGATTGCTGAAGAAAAAAAAGAAGTAAAGACCGATGCCAGTACTGTTACCTGGAAAGCTTATAAAGTTACCGGTTCTCACACAGGTACTGTTAATTTAGAATCCGGACATTTAGTATTTGACGGTGACCAGTTGACTGGCGGAGAATTCGTAGCCGATATGACCAGCTTAATTTCCACAGATATGGAAGGCGATGGTAAGGCTAAATTAGAAGGTCACCTTAAAGCCGATGATTTCTTTGGAGTTGAAAATCACGGTACATCAAAATTAGTTTTCACCGAAGTAAAATCTACCGGAAAGAACTCTTATGAAGTTACAGGAGATTTAACAATAAAAGGGATTACTAAGCCTGTCACTTTTGATGTTTCAATTTATGGTAGCAAAGCTACCGCCACCGTTAAGGTAGACAGAACTAATTATGATATTAAATATGGTTCAGGTAGTTTCTTTGAAAACCTTGGTGATAAAACCATCTATGACGAATTCGATTTGGTCGTTGACCTTGAGTTTTAATTAGAAGATACATTTATAATAAACTTGACCTCACAAGTTTTGCCCGCTTTATTAATAAAGCGGGTTTTTTTATTTTCTGATTGACTATTCTAACAATACGCGAGCGTAATGTGACGCGTATATCAACGATTGATTTTAAAGCAATTTTTGATTTGCGGTTATAAAAATGATTTCTATATTTGAACCATGCACAACGGAAAAGTAAATACTTGGTGGTGGAACAACTCTCGACAGAATTCGTGAGCGAACCTCCATATAAGTAACATTATAAAGAAAGGCTTGTCAATCACGACAAGCCTTTTACTTTTGAACCCTATTGAAAATGAAGTACAAACTAAAGACGCATTACAAGAAAATACTGGCCGACACCATTACACCGGTCAGCGTTTACTTAAAAATCAGAGATCGATTTCCGAATAGTATTCTACTCGAAAGTAGCGACTACCATGCAAACGATAATAGTTTTTCATATATCTGCTGCAACCCCATTGCCTCGATTAAGGTAGAAAATGAAACTATACATCATCAGTTTCCTGATGGATCGAATCACGAATCTACCATTGATGCTGAAACCGATGTTGTTCAATCAATTCACGATTTCGGTCAATTGTTCGAGGTCGAAGAACACGACTTTAAGTTTATCAATAATGGACTTTTTGGCTACATGGCCTATGATGCGGTTCGCTACTTTGAAGATATCGACTTAACAAAGAAAAAAGATTCTGTTGCCATACCCGACATCTATTATGCCGTATACCAGAACATCATTGCTATCAATCATTTCAAGAACGAAGCCTACCTGTTCGCCCATTGCTTTGAAAGCGACGATAATATTTCACAGATTGAGCAGATTCTCAACGTTCGTAATTTCGCCTCTTATAACTTTTCTTTAGAAGGTAAGGCTGCTTCCAATTTAGGAGATGATGAATACAGGGAGCATGTTCGGTTGGCAAAAAAACATTGCCATAGGGGCGACGTATTTCAACTCGTACTTTCGCGAAGGTTTTCACAAGGTTTTAAAGGGGATGAGTTTAATGTGTATAGGGCACTTAGATCGATCAACCCCTCTCCCTATTTGTTCTACTTTGATTACGGAGATTTCAAGATTTTCGGAAGCTCGCCAGAGGCGCAGCTGATCGTTAAAGACGGTAAGGCAGAGATTCACCCGATTGCGGGAACCTTTAAGCGAACCGGAAACGATGAGCAAGATGCGGTTTTGGCCAGAAAACTAACAGAAGATGACAAAGAGAACAGTGAGCATGTAATGTTGGTCGATTTGGCCAGAAATGATTTAAGTAGAAACGGTAATATGGTAGAGGTTACCAATTATCGTGAAGTTCAATTCTTCTCTCACGTAATTCATTTGGTTTCAAAGGTAACCGGGCATAAAAAAGAGAATATTACGACAATGAAGGTGGTCGCCGATACATTTCCGGCCGGCACCCTGAGCGGAGCACCAAAACATATGGCCATGCAACTCATAGAAAAATATGAGAAGACAAGTAGAGGATATTATGGGGGTGCTATAGGGTTTATGGACTTTAATGGCAATTTCAATCACGCCATTATGATTAGAACTTTTCTGAGCAAAAACCATCAACTACATTACCAAGCTGGTGCGGGCCTAGTCGCCGCATCGAACCCTGACGATGAACTTCAAGAAACCTACAACAAATTGGGTGCCTTGACCAAAGCATTGGAAATAGCCAAAACCATATGAGCATGAAGAAGATTTTAATGATAGACAACTATGATAGTTTTACCTATAACTTGGTTCACTATCTTGAAGATTTAGATTGTGAGGTTATTGTCAAAAGAAACGATCAACTAACCCTTGAAGAGGTAGATGCTTTTGATAAAATCGTTCTATCTCCAGGGCCAGGCATACCTGATGAAGCAGGACTTTTAAAACAGATTATTGAAAAATATGCGCCCACCAAAAGTATTTTCGGCGTTTGTCTAGGTCAGCAAGCCATTGGTGAGGTTTTTGGTGCTTCGTTAATCAATCTTGATCAAGTATATCATGGTATTTCCACAAAAATAAAGATTGTTAAAAGCGATCCAAATTTTAAAGGCCTTCCCGAAGAAATTGAAGTGGGTAGATACCATTCGTGGGTCGTGAATACAGAACTGCCTGAGGTATTGGAAGCCACCTCGTACGATGAAAACGGACAGATTATGAGTCTAAGGCATAAAACCTTCGATGTGTCAGCTGTTCAATTTCACCCTGAATCGGTTTTGACCCCCCAGGGCAAAGAAATTCTTAAAAACTGGCTAAACTCCTAAAAAAACAAAGAGAAAGCAGACAATGAAAGAGATACTGAACAAATTGATCAATCATGATTTTCTGTCAAAAGAAGATGCGAAGCAAGTTCTGGTCAATATTGCCAAAGGTGAGTATAACAGCAATCAGATTGCCGCTTTTCTAACGGTATATATGATGCGTAGCATTACGATAGAAGAATTGGAAGGATTTAGAGATGCCCTTCTTGAACTGTGTCTTGCGGTCGACTTATCGGATTATAACCCCATTGACCTATGCGGAACGGGTGGAGATGGAAAAGATACATTCAATATTTCTACACTGGCATCTTTTGTTACCGCCGGTGCCGGAGTACATGTTACCAAGCATGGTAATTATGGGGTATCGTCTAAATGTGGCAGTAGCAATGTCATGGAATTTCTTGGTATCAAATTCAGCAATGACCCTGATTTTCTTAAAAAATCAATTGAAGAGACCGGTATATGTGTATTACACGCGCCACTTTTTCATCCCGCCATGAAAAATGTAGCTCCCATCAGAAGAGAACTAGCCGTTAAGACATTCTTTAATATGTTAGGGCCCATGGTAAACCCTTCTTTTCCAAAAAATCAAATGGTGGGCGTATTCAACCTCGAATTGGCCAGAATGTATGGTTATCTCTACCAAAATACTGATAAGAACTTTACCGTTCTGCATGCCCTTGATGGTTATGATGAAATATCACTGACCGGAAATACCAAAACAATCAGTAATCATACCGAAAGTATGTTGAAACCCGAAGATTTTGGGGTCAAGACCATTAAAGCTTCAGAAATTGTGGGTGGCGATTCAGTTGAAGAATCGGCACAGATCTTCCTGAATGTTTTACAAGGTAAAGGTACCGAGGCACAAAACAATGTGGTTTGTGCCAATGCAGGTATTGCCATTGCGACCGTTCAAGATTTGAACCCAAAAGAAGGATTTGAAAAAGCGAAGGAATCATTGCTGAATGGCAATGCGTTAAATGCGCTGAAAAAATTACAACAGCTAAGTGCTTGAACCGATAATTGATTTAATATGAACATACTTGATAGAATAGTTGCCGATAAACGTATCGAGGTTGACCTTAAAAAATCGGTAATATCTGCCCGCCAACTTGAAAAATCGGTCTTGTTCGGGCGTTCGGGCTCTTCACTAGCAGATGCTCTTAGGTCCAGTAGTTCTGGAATCATCGCAGAGCACAAACGCCGCTCGCCCTCTAAATCGGTCATTAATCAAGGATTGAATGTTTCAGACGTCGTTTATGGTTATGAAACCGCAGGGGCATCAGGTGTTTCGGTATTGACCGACGGAAAGTACTTCGGAGGTTCTTTAGATGACTTGCTATTGGCACGGGCCTCAGTAGAAATACCCATCCTAAGAAAAGAATTTATTATTGACGAATATCAAATATTAGAAGCGAAGGCCTTTGGCGCCGATGTAATTCTTTTGATCGCTTCCATTTTAAGTAAAGAAGAAATTAAGCAGTTCTCTGAGCTGGCAAAGAGCCTACACCTCGATGTATTGCTTGAAGTTCATAATTTGGAAGAACTTCAAAAGTCGATTATGCCGAGCTTAGATATGTTGGGTGTTAATAATAGAAACTTAAAGACTTTTGAAGTCAGTTTAGATACTAGTAAAACTTTGGCTACCGAAATTTCTGATGAGTTTGTGAAGGTTTCGGAAAGCGGCATCAGTACTACTGCGGCCATTAACGAACTAAAGACTTATGGATATCAAGGCTTTCTGATCGGTGAAAATTTTATGAAGACAGAGAACCCTGGTATGAATGCCCAAAAGTTTATCAGTGAGCTTGTGGCTGAATAAACGGTACTAAGATGAATTACTTTTATACTAATCCAAAAGAAAAACCTTCAACATTGAGTGATACCGGCCGTTTAAAACTTAAAGTTTGTGGCATGAAGCACAACCCTACGGAAATCGCTTCACTGCCACCCGACTATCTTGGTTTTATTTTTTGGGAAAAGAGCGAACGTTATTTTAAGGGTTCGCTGCCACCATTGCCCCATAAGATTAAAAAAGTGGGGGTTTTTGTCAATGCAAGCATAACCTATATTCTTCAGAAAATCGAGGATTATAATTTGCTATTGGTACAATTACACGGAAATGAAAGTCCTGAATTCTGTCAAGAACTTAAAACTAAAGCTAAGCAAATACAGATTATCAAAGTTTTTTCCATTAAAGATGACTTTGATTTTAAAAAGCTTGAAATATTTGAAACCGTCTGTGATTTTTATCTCTTTGACACCAAAGGAAAATTACCTGGAGGAAATGGATATGCATTCGATTGGTCGGTATTAAGCCAATACAACTCTACCAAACCCTACTTTTTAAGCGGAGGAATAGGATTGGAAGAACTAAAATCTATTCAAGATTTTTCAAAAAAACCGGAGGCTCAATACTGCCATGCCATTGATATCAACAGTAAGTTTGAATCAAAACCAGGACTCAAAGTGGTAGATAAGGTCAAGACTTTTAAAGAATTGCTTACTAAAAACGAATTTTAAATGTCGTACAACGCTAACGAAAAAGGATATTACGGAGAATTTGGAGGAGCTTTCATACCTGAAATGCTGTACCCTAACTGCGAAGAGCTTCGTCGCAACTACATCTCGGTTATGAAAGAAGATTCCTTTCAAAAGGAGTTTTATCAATTGCTGAAAGATTATGTGGGCCGCCCTACCCCACTCTATTTTGCCGAAAGATTATCTAATAAATACAACACCAAAATCTATCTAAAAAGGGAAGATCTTTGCCATACAGGTGCTCATAAAGTGAACAACACCATTGGTCAAATTCTTATGGCCAAGAGATTGGGCAAGAATAGAATTATTGCCGAGACAGGTGCTGGTCAGCACGGGGTGGCCACGGCTACCGTATGTGCTTTGATGGGTATTCAATGTGTGGTCTATATGGGTGAAATCGATATTCATCGCCAGGCTCCGAACGTAGCCCGTATGAAAATGCTCGGCGCAGAGGTACGACCAGCAAAATCCGGTAGTAAAACATTAAAGGATGCCACTAATGAAGCCATCAGAGATTGGATCAATAATCCGGTAGATACGCATTACATTATTGGCTCTGTCGTTGGCCCTCACCCGTATCCTGATATGGTGGCCAGGTTTCAATCTATTATTTCAGAAGAAATCAAATGGCAATTGAAGGAGAAAGAAGGTAGGGAAAACCCTGATTATGTGGTTGCCTGTGTAGGTGGTGGTAGCAACGCCGCCGGGGCTTACTATCACTTTCTTGATAATACCGATGTGGGCATCATCGCCGTTGAAGCTGCAGGCAAAGGAATACACTCCGGTGAAAGCGCCGCTACATCGGCACTTGGAAAAGTCGGTATTATTCATGGGAGCAAAACCTTGCTTATGCAGACCCAAGATGGTCAGATTACAGAACCGTATTCTATTTCGGCAGGCCTTGATTATCCTGGTGTAGGGCCTATGCACGCACATCTTTTTAAATCTGGCAGAGGTGAATTTATATCGATTACAGATGACGAAGCTATGCAAGCCGGTTTACTGCTCTCGAAATTAGAGGGTATTATTCCCGCCATAGAATCATCTCATGCTTTTGCGATTTTAGAAGAACGGAAATTTAATGCTGATGATGTTGTTGTCATCAACCTCTCGGGTAGAGGCGATAAAGATTTGAATACCTACATTGATTATTTTAAGCTATGACAAACAGGATAACCGAAAAACTTCAACAAGACAAAAAGTTACTTTCTATATATTTTACCGCTGGCTATCCTGAGCTGAACGATACAGTTGGTATCATTGAGGGGTTAGAGAAAAACGGGGTCGATATGATTGAAATCGGACTGCCTTTTAGCGATCCTTTGGCAGACGGCCCGACGATTCAAGAAAGCTCGACAGCTGCCCTTAAAAACGGCATGACTACCGAGGTGTTGTTTGATCAGTTGAAAGATATTAGGAAAACGGTTTCCATTCCGTTAATTATCATGGGATACTTCAACCCTATGCTACAATATGGTGTGGAAGCTTTTTGTAAAAGATGTGAAGAAATAGGTATTGACGGACTAATTATTCCGGATTTACCGGTGGATGTATACCATGAAGAATATCAAGCCATTTTTGAAAAAAACGGACTTCTTAATGTATTTTTAATTACACCACAAACTCCCGATGAGCGAATACAATTTATCGATTCCGTTTCCAAAGGATTTATTTATATGGTGAGTTCAGCGAGTGTCACGGGCGCCAAAAGTGGTTTTGGCAGAGAACAAGTTGAATACTTCGAGCGTATTAAGAGCATGAATTTGAAAAACCCACAGATAGTTGGTTTTGGAATCAGTAATTCAGAAACTTTTGGTCAAGCTACAAAATATGCCAAAGGTGCAATTATTGGTTCGGCCTTCATTAAGCATCTAAATAAAAACGGAGCTAGCAAACTCGATTCATTCGTAAATACTATTAGACAAGAATAAGGGGAAATGCTAAACGGGGAAGAAAATCAGAAATACGAAGTGTGGCTACGGGGCCCTATTGCTGGTATTCCCGCTCTCTTGCAACCAGCCGCCCATGCCCTACTCCAAACATCTGAGGAAATAAAAAAGTATACTGTGAACATCTACCCAGAGCAACTTTGGCTACAACCCCATGGCAGGGCTTCCATAGCTTTTCATCTGCAGCACATCACCGGTGTTTTAGATCGAATGATTACTTATTCCAAAGGGCAAAGTTTGAATGAAAGTCAGTTCGAATTTTTAAGAGCGGAAGGAAAAGAAGATAGAACGATAACCATTGCCCACCTCATCGAGGATTTTGATGATCAACTCGACGAGGCTTTGGCCTACTTTAAGACTCTTTCTGAAGATGTTCTAAAGGAAGAGCGAACCGTAGGTAGAAAAAAACTGCCCAGCACGGTAATTGGTTTACTATTTCATTCCGCTGAACACTCCCAAAGGCATACAGGGCAAATCTTGGTAACTGCCAGCATCGTAAAAAGTGCTCAAAAAAACTGATAATTAACGGTTTAACTATCTATAACATAGTCTTATCTATGCTTTAACAGCGATTGCCCCTTCTATTGTTTAGATTGAAGTAAATCAAATAAAAACATAGACATGGGAATTATAGAAGATAAAAAATTCAGAAGGAAGACGGAACAAAGTAATCCTACGAATCCTACTGGTAACACTAGAGTAGATACCAATAAGTTTGATATTGATGAAAAGACCATCAAGAATCAACAAAATAAGAAATAAGAGGCTTTACATTAAATAGCCAAATCTAAAAAAACCCCGCAACGGAAGTTTCCGTTGCGGGGTTTTACGATTTTATAAATAGTCAATAACCTGGATTTTGTTGTAATAATGAATTTCTATCCATTTCATTTTGTGGAATGGGCCATATGTATTCATGGCTTTGAAAATCCTTTAGGTCTTCTGGGTGTGATTCATTAAACTCCAACAGTTTATCTTCTAGTAATTGCCAACGCACGAGATCGTCTTTGCGAAGACCTTCAAAACAAAGTTCCAGTTTTCTTTCCTCTACGATAGCATTAAAAAATTCTTGCTGGCTTAATCCTGATGGCAGGTCATAATTTTCATTTTGATAAGCTCTTCTGCGTACGGAATTAAAAGCTTCGTACGCCAATGCTGTAGGACCATTTACATTATTTTCCGCTTCGGCAAGCAATAATAAAATATCAGCATATCTAATCAGAATAGAATAATTAATAATGTCGCTTTCAGTTATATCTAATTTTGACTTAAACTTTAATGGCCTCCAATCTTCGGGATTGACGGCATCTTCAATTTGCGCACCGGCCACTGTAAATGAAGCTATATTGTGATAGAATCTCTGATCGGGAACGCTAATCGGAAAGGCAACCGGATCCGTAAAGGTATTCCCTGCCCCAGATGCTATAATAAATGAACGGCTCAGTAATAACCAATCCCCAGTTGCAAACCCCAACGGTCCCCAAGCTTCGCCATAGAAACCGGAAGAAAATTTGACGGCAAATAGGTTTTCTAAGCTTTGGGAAGCTAGGGTTGAGTTGAACACATTAGAATAACTTTCCTCCAGAGAAAGCAAATTCAGTAACTTTTTAAATTGCTCCAAGGCTTTGGTATATTTCTCGGTTTGCAACAAAGGAAAACCCGCCATTTGCATATATACTTTGCCTAAAAGAGCCGTTGCTGCTTCTCTACTAGATTCGTAAACGGATTCGAAATGTGGTAAATACTGCTCGGCAAAGACTAAATCTTCAATGATTTGTTGATAAACCTCCTCACCACCTTGTACATATTCCGAAGGAGTCTCAAGATTGGTATTCAAAGTAGTTACCAAAACAGGATTTCCATAAATCTTTACTAGGTTGAAATACGTTAAAGCTCTTAAAAATTTGAATTTAGCCTCAAACTCGACTTCATCAATTTCCTGGGCACCCAAGCACTCAGGATCATTCAGACAATCCAAGCCCATATTTATGTTCCGGATTATCGCATAGTACTCTGAAAAAACTCGATTCACAATAGGATCACCTGAAGATAATAGGTATTTATCTAAAGTCGTTAGCTCACCATTTGTTTGTTTATTAACATAGGCGATATCTGTACCTATGTCGCCCCAAAAAGTACTGAACCCATCAAAACTATAACCATCACCAATTTTTTCATATAGATTAACAAGAACCAAACTTAAATCTATTTCCTGTGGATATATTACAGGAATCGCCTCAAGTTCTAACTTTACGAATATGGTCTCATCATTCAATACGTTCACCATTCTGGTAAAATAATCATCAGGAGCTTCTGGCAATACTACTTTTACCTCGTATTCTCCTACAGAAATATTCTCGAACAAAACGCTACCTTCACTATCGGTAACTAGCGATAAAGTTGACGGGGAAGTAGTTACATTGGCATTTTCGGAGGGTTTATTGTCGACCCAAACCTGCACCTCTAGATTACCTTTCTCAATGACCGGCATATCTTCATCAGCCTCACTACACCCAATAAGAAAAAGAACACAACACAAGCTAAAAAAATACCTTTTGTACATAAGAAAAGAATTGAATCAAGCGAGTTGAAACTTACGTCAATAAGTTAATCGGAGAAAGACCAAAATGACCAAAAACTAATAAATCCGTTAAACGGTCAATCCTATAAATCAAAAAGGGATTTCCAATAAAACTGGAAATCCCTCTTTATTTCATTTAGATACTAATCCTTAAGCCGAGTTTCTACTGGCATTGATGTTACCATACAATGAACGAGTAACAATCTTTTCGTAAAGCTCGGTCAAATCAGACGCTTGCCCAATTTTCTGTAGTGCAAATTGTTGAATAACCAATAATGGTAGCACAATGTTTTCGCGAATCTTAATCGACTCTCGAGACACTGCCTCGTTTTCCATTAGAACCTTACTGCCCGAAATCATTAGTAACATTTTTTTCGACAGCAAATACTCTTCATGAAGAATATTCCAGAACTCGCCATATTTTTTATCTTCTTTCATATAGCTGGTAAGTTCAAAGTAGCATTTGGAAAGCGACATCATACTATTGAGCATTAAAGCCTTAAAGAATGGCACTTCTTTGTATAGCTTTTTAATCTCGTTAATTCTACCATCATCTTTCAAGGTCTTAATGGCGGTTCCGATACCGAAATAGCCAGGAACGTTCTGTTTCAACTGGCTCCATGACCCAACAAAAGAAATCGCTCTAAGATCTGTAAGTTCCAGTTTCTTTTTATTTCCGCGTTTACCCGGTCTACTACCAATATTGGCCTTTTGGTAATATTTTAATGTACTTCTATTCTCCAAGTACGGAATGAACATTTCATGGTTCTTAAGGGCATCATACTTTGCAAAACTTAATTCGGAAAGTTCTTCTATCAGTTTGCGCTGTGACCTTGAAATTACGTTCTCTTTTCCAAATAAATTATTGGAAAGACCAGCGGTCAAAAGTTGCTCACTGTTATGAATAAAATGCTCTTTAGTACCGTAGGTACTGGTAATCGTCTGCCCTTGAATGGTCAACTGAATCTCATTATTGGCCACCTCTTTGGTTTGAGCGGCATAGAAGCGATGTGTTTTTCCACCACCTCTAGCTGGTGGTCCACCACGACCATCGAAGAATATGGCCTTGATTCCATTTTTACTACAAACCTTCGATAAGGTTTCTTTGGTCTTTAAAATATTCCAATTGGCTTTGAGATACCCTCCATCTTTTGTTCCGTCTGAGAAGCCTAACATGATGGTTTGGTTATTACCTCTATTTTCTAAATGTTCACGATATTCCGGTAAATCGAAAAGGGTTTGCATGGTATTTTCAGAACTATCCATACCCTTCATGGTCTCGAATAGCGGAATGATATCAAAAGTTATTTCCTCACGTTCCCATCCACACCATCTAAATAGGCCGAATACGAACAATACGGAAAAAATATCCTCTGAATTACTAATAATATACCGGTTACAACCATCCTCACCATTGGTGGCTTGAATGTCTTTTAACTGTGAAATGTTTTCAATGGTATCTTTTACTATCGGCTCATCATAATCACTTGCATTCAACTCAAGCTTCTTATTGATCAGAATATCAACAAGCTCTTTTTCCGATAGCTCATCGACAGTTTCTTTGATCAAACCATTTTGCTTTAGAATGGTTTCTATAGCCAGTTTATGCTTGCTATGGTCTTGACGGATATCAAGTGTAGCGAAATGGGTTTTGAATATTTTGACCTTATCAAGAAAAAAGTCTAATTCTTTAAGATAAAGGCTATGATATTTGGTCACCAACAGTTCGCGAATGTCGAGCAAAGGCTGAAGAATATCTTCATAACCCACATTCTTGCTGGCATCGAACATAGCTGTGTACAGATTGTTTCTCAGTTTTCTAATCGGTTCTTGAACCCCTTTGAAAGTAAGCTTCTTTTGAATTTGCTTAAGATCATTATAATAACACTTCATCAAAGTAACACGCAGCTCGTTCGCTACGTCTTTGGTAATCGGAGCAGTTACGAACGGGTTACCATCTCTATCACCACCTGGCCAAAAACCAAGTTTCATTATATTGTGGTTATCAAAATCTGCCTTTCGAATATTCGATTTGATATAAGAATATAATTCACCAATAGCCTCATAATACGTATGTCGGAGGATGTAGATAATATTCTTGGCCTCATCTAGAGGAGTCGGTTTTTCGGCATTTAAAAGCGATGTTAAACCCAGTTGTTGTAACGTTACGTCGATATCATCGATACGGTCTTCCAAAATCAGAGAACGTAGGTCATCAATAATATCAAGAACTGCTGGCGTATAGAATTGCGTTGGGTGAGCCGTTAATACAATTCTGGCACTGAAGGTCGATAATTTCTTAGAGACCTTATCCCAACTCTTATTCTTATCTACCAGTTCGAAATAATCGGGAATGCTCAATGATCTTCGATGCTCTTGCAGTTTCGGAAAAGCCGCATCTTCAACACTATCATAAAGTACCACTTGACGTTCTACATACTGAATGATCCGGAACATAAAATCAATGCGTTCTTTCTCTGATTCTATCTTCACATAGTTTTGAAAAAATGATTCCAAAATTTCTTGCGGATTTTGACCGGAGTCCAATCCTTTTTGGCATTGATCCAATAAAAGCGGAATAAGAATACCTACATTCTCAATATTTCGATAAGGTAGGTTTAGAAAAAGACTATTATAGACATTGAATTTATTATTGACCGATTTTTTAAACTCGTTCAGTTTCTCATCTTGCTGTTGCATAGGCTGTTTTATAAAAAATATGGTTATCAGGCGATCATTAATCAGGTAATCGAGTTTCTTTTAGCTCCATAAATATCGGTATTCTACGGTGATTGTCAATCTATCGCTAGAGGTTATAACAAAAATATTTGGCTACACTACAAAAACAACAGAGTTCACAACAATAATTTCGATATCGCTTTGCTTACTGATACTTTTACTCATGTAAACAAAACAGAAGTAAATTTTTTCATTTTCATATAGTGTTCTCGTAAAAGAGCTTTGTCTAAACCGACAAGGCTCTTTTTGGTTTTTGACCTCACTACATAAAATTTCGACTCGATTTACGAAGCACCCAACATAGCGATTTAAATGGGAAAAGGGAAATTCTAAGAAATAAAAAATTGCCTGTATTGATCGACCCGAAAATCTAGGGTGTTATACGCCACGTTTAAAGATTTTTGATACTTGTAGGCATCTAAACTGCCCACTGCCCGATTGGCAGCTCCAGATGGCGCGGTAAGCGATACAGTCTCTATCGTTCTTTTAGTCTTTGGTAACTCAAAAGAATAGATTCGGGGCACTTGATCCGAAACAGTTCTTAATTTGATATGGTGCGCCTTTATTGATTTTCTAAAGAAATATTCCGGCCCATTTTTGCTGTTGCCACCCATGAACAAAATAGTCTTGATTTCTTCATAATTTTCAAGATGGCCAATTATATCTCTCAAGCAAACATTTTGCATACCTAAGTCCGAGGCATCAACTTTCATTCTTTCGGCACTTTCAACAATATCGCAAACGGCTATCTTTTGTTTCAAAAGAAAATTTTTTCTTTGAAGAACGGCCTGCTGATTATTCTCGAATTTTAATTGCAAGTTAAAGATGCGGTCTAAAATGGGCCAAAGCATACCATTTCTGCTACCATAACAAAAATCGACATCATCGGGCTTCAAATCGCCGGTTGTAAACCTTGGCGGAGGAAGCGTACCAACGATGAGCTTTGTGGCTTCGGGAAATAGAAATGGCTCATAAGGATGGGTATGCAAAAACAAGACAGAACAATTTTATAATAGTCAGATAAGGTAAAAAACCAAGTTTCAAAAATGAAGATTATCGTAGGCAAAAACAAGCCTTCTTAAATTCCGGTAACGAACAAAACTTGATATTTCTTCTGAAAAAAATTAATTTTCTCCTTCAAAAAAATAAATCATGGGAAAAGGAGATCAAAAATCAAGAAGAGGAAAAATTGCCAATAGGTCGTACGGAGCTAAAAGGCCGCGCAAAATTAAAAGAAGACCCACCGTTGAAGAGAAAATCGATATCAAGAAAAAAAAGTAACTACCTGATGAATACGGGTTCGTTTTCTTTCTCGGAATACTCTTCACTAAACTTATACCCGTCATAATCAAAGCCCTTGATATCAGACAGCGTTTTCGCATTGGTATCGATAATGTAACGAACCATTGAGCCCCTGGCCTTTTTGGCAAAGAAACTGATGATTTTAAACTTATCATTTTTCCAGTCTTTAAAAACAGGACTGATTACCGGTACTTTTAAACGTTTGGTATCGACCGCCCCGAAATATTCGTTGCTGGCCAAGTTTAAGAATAACTCATTATCATCTAATTCGGTATTTAAAAAATCAGTAACAGGTTTCTTCCAGAATTCATAAAGATTATTTTTTCGGCCGACCTTTAATTTGGTACCCATCTCTAAGCGATAAGCCTGAATAAGGTCAAAAGGTTTGAGCACACCGTAAAGACCTGACAAAATTCTTAAGGTATCCTGTAGCTTTGTCAGTTTTTCTACTGGTATGGTAAATGAATCTAACCCTTGGTAAACATCACCGCTAAAGGTAAAAACAGCTGGGCGGGAATTATCAGCGGTAAAGGGTACTTCGAAATTCTGGTTACGCTCCCAATTTAATTCAGCAAGGTTATCTGAGATTGACATCAACTCTTTCAAAGCTTTAGGCTTCTTCTTTGCCAAGACCTTATTCAGCTTTTCAGCTTCCGCGATAAACTGGGGCTGGGTGGGTTTTATATCGGGCAATTCGGTATCAAAATCCAACGACTTGGCAGGAGAAACTACAATCTTCATTTCTAATTTTTTAGTGGGGTAAAAGTAAGGAGGTTAGAAATCAAAAGCAACGGCCTAACCATGGTCTTCTTGATGAAGCCATTGAATTTGATTATACCTATTGACTATGTTTCGAATAATGCCTCCACTTGTCGATACAGGCTACCATATCTTCCGGAATTTCAGAATCGAACCGCATTAGTTCACCACTTACGGGATGGTTAAAGCCGAGAGTTTTTGCATGAAGGGCCTGTCTGGGCAATATTTTAAAGGCATTGTCAACGAACTGTTTGTACTTAGTGAATGTAGTACCCTTCAATATTTTATCACCTCCGTAGCGCTCGTCGTTGAATAGGGTATGGCCGATGTATTTCATATGTACCCTTATTTGGTGGGTACGACCGGTCTCCAGCTTACAAGAAACCAAGGTAACATAGCCCAAACGCTCTAGAACCTTATAATGGGTAACGGCTTCTTTACCTTCATCGCCATCAGGAAAAACCTGCATCTGCAACCTATTTTTTGGGTTACGGGCAATGTTACCTTCTACAGTTCCTTCGTCATCTTCGACATTTCCCCAAACCAAGGCGATATATTCCCGTTCAGATGTCTTATCAAAAAATTGTTTGGCCAAGTGGGTCATAGCCGCCTCCGTTTTGGCAACGACCAAAAGCCCGGACGTATCTTTATCAATTCTATGTACCAACCCTGGGCGTTCATTACTGTTGACTGGCAAATCTTTAATGTGATGCAGAAGGGCATTGATCAAGGTACCCGAGTAGTTACCATGGCCTGGATGCACAACCATTCCGGCAGGTTTGTTCACTACCAAAAGCACCTCATCTTCATAGACTATATCTAAAGGAATATCTTCAGGCACCAATAAGAACTCGTGGGGCGGATGCTCGAACATCACCTTGACCTCATCTCCCGGTTTCACCTTATAATTCTGCTTAACTATTGAGCCATTGACCCAAATATGTCCGCTTTTGGCAGCCTGTTGAATCTTATTTCGGGTAGCATACTCGATAAAATTCATTAAAAATTTATCTACCCTTAAAGGTTCTTGACCTTTCGCCGCTGTAAAACTATGATGCTCAAAAAGTTCATCATCGTTCCACTCTTCATTTTCTTGTGATTGCATAGGTTATTCAGAGTCTGCTTGTACTCTAGCCTCGTCTGAAACGGTACCGTTACCGCAGACCAGTTCTATCTTAGATGTCTTGGGAAGTTTATCGCCAGGTTTCACGTATTTACCCTTATACTTGATGTGGTAAACCATATCTTTTCCGAGTTCATCAATATAAGTGACTCTTTGAATATCGAGCCCTACCGCACGCAACATAGAAGTTGCATTTCGTTGTGTAACCTGTATGATATTGGGTATAGATACTTTTTTATATCCTGAAGGGTTGACCGTAAAGTAGATTTTTCGATTCTCTTTTACTTTATTGCCCGCAGGTGGGTTTTGTTCAATAATAGAAAATCTTGGGTATTCAGGATTATAATTGGCAGAATCAAGCACCTCATAACGCAGACTTGCTTCTTCAACGGCCTTTCTCATTTCGGGCACCGACATTTTTGAAAAATCAGGAACCTCTACAAACTCTCCGTGATTGGTGGTATTGTCCAAATAACGTAAAACCAAAAACACTAAAATGATGGTAACCAAAATGGCTAGACCTATTTGTATGAGAAAAACTTTACTTCTTAGAAAATTTAAAAAATTTCGCATGAGGATTATTTAGACGTCACAAATATAAGTAATGATGCGCTTCAATATTTTGTTTTAAGACAAAGTTGGGTGCACCTAAAGTTTGAATAATATAATATTCGATTCAAGAATCGATGATAAATCTACTGCTCACAAAATTTTAGTGACAATTCAGGCTGTTTTTCTTTTCTTTGAATCGAACTTTTCAAAAAACGAACAAATGAAAAAGAATATTGCCATAATCATGGGTGGCTACTCGAGCGAAGTACAGATTTCTTTAAAAAGCGGCAATGTTGTTTACGAATCTATGAATAGGGAAAAGTTCAACCTTTATCGCATTCATATATTAAAAGAAAAATGGGTTTATGTTGATGAGAAAGATATTGAGCACCCTGTCGATCGTCATGACTTCACCGTAGAAATCAATGGCGAAAAAATCTCATTTGATTGTGTTTTCAACGCGATTCATGGTACGCCGGGTGAAGATGGTTTGATGCAGGCCTATTTTAAGCTTCTTAACATACCCCAAACATCATGCGATTATTATCAATCTGCATTAACATTCAATAAGAGGGATTTACTCAGTACCTTAAAACCATACGGAATCAAATCGGCTACTTCCTATTACTTGAACATGGGCGATGAGATTAAACCAGACCTCATCGTAGCCAAAGTCGGCCTACCCTGTTTCGTTAAAGCTAACAAAGCGGGTAGCAGTTTTGGTATAACCAAGGTGTATAAAAATGAAGAATTGGTACCAGCCATCAAAAAGGCGTATCAAGAAGATGATGAAGTTATTATTGAGTCATTTTTAGATGGAACCGAAGTATCGGTGGGTGTAATTACTTATCAAGGAGAAACCAAAGTTTTGCCGATTACCGAAATCGTAAGTGAAAACGATTTCTTTGATTATCAGGCCAAATACGAAGGTAAATCGCAAGAAATTACCCCTGCCAGATTATCATCTGCCCAAGAAAGAAATGTTACCGAAGTTGCTAAGAAAGCCTATGAGGTACTAAAGATGAAAGGTTACACCCGAAGTGAATTTATCTTTAAAGGCGACGAACCCTATATGCTTGAAATGAATACCACCCCGGGCCTTACTAGGGAAAGTATTCTACCGCAACAGGCAAAAACTGCCGGAATTTCTATCTCGGCCCTTTTCGATAGTGCTATTGAAGAGGCCTTAAAGAAATAGGGCGAATCTTTGGTCATCAATCGTTCGATTCTTATTTTTCATGAAAAATAGAACCGAAACAACTCGATTGAAGGTTTTATTTTTAAAAAATCCTAACCAACTATTATGAAACGTGCTATTTTCCCCGGCTCATTTGATCCACTGACCCTAGGTCATTATGATATCATCATGAGGGGCATTAAACTTTTTGACGAGGTTATTATTGCCATCGGTGTCAATGCCGACAAAAAGTATATGTTCACTTTAGAAAAGCGTATGGAGTTTATAACCAAGGCTTTTCAAAACGAACCTAAGGTAAAGGTTCAGACCTATGAAGGCTTAACGGTCGAGTTTTGTAAGAAGATGGATGCCAGTTTTATTTTAAGAGGATTGAGAAACCCTGCCGATTTTGAATTTGAAAAAGCAATTGCCCATACCAATAGAAAGCTTTCCGAAATAGAAACGGTATTTCTACTCACTTCGTCAGGAAAATCTTACATAAGTTCATCAATTGTTAGAGATGTCATAAGAAATGGTGGTGATTATACAGGGCTGGTTCCTGATACTGTGAGAGTATCTTAGCCTGTTTTTTTCACTTAATGCAAAACTTTAGCATTATATTTTCTTTTTTTTCAATTAAATTATTTTCTTGCCATAGATAATCATACTACTTTTAGATTGTAATAGTAGGAAATAACTTTCAAATTTCATTATTTTGACCAAACCACTTGAATCTTGAACCAAACAACGGCTTTCGTCATATTCACAACAAACCTTTAGATAAATCCCCCATCCGCACTACTTTAGTACGAAATTTCGTTATTATGCCGAAAGGAACCGAAATAGATAACCAAAAATATCTGATTAAACAATTGCCGAACGCTACGGCCTTTGTCAATGTAGATTTTGAGGTAGTTTATGCTTCCGACAAGTGGCTCAAACTATACAACCTAAAGGCTTCTGAGGTTTTTGGCAAGCGTATCGACTACCTATATTCCAATTCCAATAATCAGATTACCAATACTTTAAGTGATTGTATTTCAGAAAAAGTTGATAAAACTTTTGAAGAATGCAAATACGACCCCAGTGGAAAAAAATGGTTCGAATGGCACTGTAATCCTTGGATTGACGAAAAAGAAAATGTAATCGGTCTTATCATTCATACGGAAGATGTTACCCATCAAAAATTAGCGGAAACCAACCTAGGAAGACTTAGATCCAAATTGGATATCATTTCGAAGATCGGAAAAATTGGTAGTTGGGAATATGACCTAGCTGCCGACAAACTAATCTGGTGCGCGGTGACCAAAAAAATTCATGAGGTAGCCGCTGATTACGAACCGACCATTGAAGAGGGTATTCATTTCTATCGTGATGGTTACAGCCGAAACATGATTGCCATGGCTGTTCATGATGCTATGACGAAAGGTACTTCCTATAGCGAAAAATTAATGCTGATAACGGCAAAGGGCAATGAAATATGGGTTCAGGCCAATGGAACGCCCGTTTACGAAAACGGACAAGTAGTTGCGCTTAGAGGTACGTTTCAAGACATAAACGAAAAGGTAATTTCTGAAAACAAGACCAAGGCGAGTGAAACGCTTTTACATACTTTAATAGATAATCTACCCTTGAATATATATATCAAGGATAAAGAATCGCGTAAGATTTTGGTCAACAAATCTGAATGTGATTTTCTTGGCGTTAGCGACCCTCAAGAATTGTTGGGAAAAAGCAACTATGAGCTTTATGATAGCGACATTGCCGAAAAACTCAACCAAGAAGACCAACAGGTGATGGATACTCTGGTGCCTATCATCAACAAAGAAAGTAGCATACGTCAAAAGAATGGCAAAACCACCACTTTTTTGGTTTCAAAAATACCTTTGATAGGCGAACATGGCAAGGTCAACGGTATTGTTGGTATCAGCCATGATATTACCAACATTAAACAAAACGAATCAAAACTTCGCGATTTGGTCAATGTAGCTTCGCTACAGAATAAAAAATTGGTCAACTTTGCCCATATCGTATCCCATAATTTACGCTCACATACTGCCAATTTTTCGATGTTGTTGGAGTTTTTGGTCGATGAAAAAGATGAAGACGAAAAGAAAAATATTATGGGCATGCTTACCAATGCTTCCAACAATTTGATGGAAACGTTGGAAAACCTTAATGAGGTCGTAGCCATCAATACCAATGTAGGATTGGAGAAAAAGCCAATCTTACTTCATGAAAAAATAGAAACGGTACAACAGAATTTAACTGCTTTCCTTAAAAGTCATAATGCCACTATAATTAATGACGTTGAAAAAGACGTTACCGTAAAGGTAGTACCGGCATATATGGAAAGTATTTTAATGAACTTTATTACCAATGCCGTAAAGTACAGAGATCCAAACCGAGAGCCTATCGTTAAATTGAGTTTTCAAAACACGAACGGTTCTACTATGTTATCTATTGAAGATAATGGTTTGGGCATAGACCTGAAGAGGTATGGCGACAAACTCTTTGGCATGTATAAGACATTTCACAACCACAAAGACTCGAGGGGAATCGGTCTCTACATCACAAAAAATCAGATTGAAGCCATGAAAGGACGCGTGGCCGTCTGTAGTGAAGTAGGTACGGGAACTACGTTCAACATATATTTTAATGAAAAAGATTGAGAGTATTTGCATTATTGACGATGACCCCATAACTGTATTTGGAGTACAAAAAATGCTGAGTTTGACCGTTTCTTGCGACAATATCAGTTCTTACGTAAACGGTAAAAAAGCACTTGACGGAATTAAAAAAAATCTTGAGGAAGGGGCAAACTTACCACAGGTCATATTTTTAGACATTAACATGCCCATCATGGATGGGTGGCAATTCTTGGAAGAATTCATCGCTTTACCCTCAGAAGAAAAAGTTCGCATCAATATCATCACTTCATCAATTGATGCCCACGACAAAGAGAAATGGGAACACTACCAAACAAGAACAGACCATTTAATCACTTACAATAACAAACCTCTCTACAAACAACAAATTGCCGAAATAACCCAGAAAGCCTAGATATTGGTAACAATTGTCGGTATTTTGTTATAGGACCGTTCTTTTTGTTTCTAAACTCTGTTTATCATTCTTGCCAACAGTGTTTTTGCTTAATTTTACCGCATGAGAGCATCAATACAAGAGCATTTTTTAAAGAGGTTTTACTATATAATTTTAGTTTCCTTTTTAGTTCTTTCGTGCAAAAGTGAAGAGCAAGACGAAGGTGAAACCTACCAGACGCATTTTGAATCTAGCAATGGTGAAGAAACGGCAACCTACCTACAGACCATAGATTTTTATATTAGGTTGGCTCGAGAATTTCCTGAAATAAATATGCAAACAATGGGTAAGACCGATAGCGGCTATCCTTTGCACATCATTACTTATAACCCTGACGGCGATTTCAATTTTCAAAAAATAGGAGATAAGAAAACCGTTATTCTTATTAACAATGGCATACACCCTGGTGAAAGTGACGGAATCGATGCGACCATGCTCTTGTACAGAGATTTGGCTACCGGCCAAATCGAGGCTCCTGAAAATACCGTTCTAGTTACCATCCCCATTTATAATATCGGGGGAGCAATGAACAGGAACAGTACAACCAGAGTCAATCAAAACGGGCCGAAATCTTATGGTTTTAGGGGTAATACTCTTAATTACGATTTGAATAGAGACTTTATAAAGGCAGATTCAAAGAACGCCAAGACATTCTATGAGATTTTCCACATGGTAAAACCTGATATTTTTATAGACAACCATGTAAGTAATGGTGCCGATTATCAGTATACCTTAACTCATCTATTTACACAACATAATAAACTTGGCGGAGCATTAGGCTCCTATTTGCACGAAGAAATGATGCCCAAGTTAGTAGAAGGTCTAAAAAAGGATAATTGGGAAATTACGCCTTATGTGAATGTTTTTAATGCTGTTCCTGAAAATGGTTTTTCCCAGTTTATGGATTCTCCAAGATATTCTACTGGATACACCACCTTATGGAACACGTTTGGTATGATGGTCGAAACCCACATGCTTAAACCATATGAGCAGCGGGTAAAAGGAACCTATAAGCTTATGGAAAAGATGCTTACAATTGCCGAAAGCGACTATGAGAAAATCAAACTATTAAGAGCTGAAGCCGTACATAGGCATAAAGAATGGAAATACTACCCTACTCAATGGCAAGTTGATCCCACACGGGTTTCCCAACTTGATTTCTTGGGTTATGAAGCCGATACGTTGACTAGTGAAATAACGGGGTTTGATCGATTAAAATATGATAGGGAAAGACCTTTTAGCAAAAAAGTTCGCTATTCAAATTATTTCAAAGCGGTCGATTCTGTAGAAATACCAAGCGCATACGTTCTAAGAAAAGGATGGACAAGAGTTACCGACCTGTTAGACCTTAACGATATTGATTATCAAACTTTACAGAGAGATACTTCTCTGACGGTCGAAGCATACAAAATCAAAAATTATGACACGTCATTAGTACCTTATGAAGGCCACTATCCGCATAAAAACACCGAAGTAAATGTCACGTTAAAAAGAGTTCAATTTCAACAAGGCGATATCATCATACCTACCGACCAACTTGGTTTTAGGTATATTTTAGAGACGTTGGAACCTTCGACAGTCGATTCGTTTTTCAATTGGAACTTCTTCGACCCCATATTGCAACAGAAAGAAGGTTTTTCGCCTTACGTTTTTGAAGATTTAGCATTAGAAATTCTAAAAGAAAACGCTGCTTTAAAAGATAGTTTTCTTCTTAAAAAAGAGAATGACCCAACCTTTGCCAGCAATTGGTATAGTCAACTAAGTTACATTTACGAAAATTCTGAGTATTACGAAAAAGCGCACAACCAATACCCGGTCTACCGCTTAATGAAAGAAAGTCAAGAAGGCAACAAAAACTAGTCGCCGAACAACAATTTAATATTGGGGTAAGAATTCTGAAGAGCCTTTTGAATCTTTTGCGGGCCTTTCCATTTCACTTTCACAATACCTTCTTTTTTCTCCGGTTTGAGTTTACCAGTATACTCGGTTTTCATGGCATACCAGTGAACCTCTTTTAAAGTATACTTCCCGCTATTGCTAAAAACGTGATAGGTAGTTCTCAAGAAATTTTCGATCCGCAGATTTTTCACGCCTGTCTCTTCCATTACCTCTCTAACGGCGCAATCTTCAATCGATTCGCCCTTGTCAAGTTTTCCCTTGGGCAAATCCCATTTATCGTTTCTATAGATAAATAGCACCTCACCCAATTCATTGGTAACTACCCCACCGGCGGCCACCACCAATGGTATTTCTTTAGTGAATTTTTTAAGTATTTCTTCGTGGTTGGGATGGTAGATATATGCGGCGTTCAGCTTCTTCTTCTTGAGTGATTTGATTGCATCTTGAATCGAATTTTCATTCAAGGGAAAATATTCTCCATTGGCAGTTTCCGAGAGCTTATTTGTTAAGATCAACGGCAATTCGTTCACAAAAACTTTATACATTTGCGTCATGGTTTTAGACAAAAACACCGCCAAAAAAACAGCCGAGCTTCTACTGCAAATTAATGCAATAAAGTTGAAACCCGAAAATCCATTTACATGGGCTTCCGGATGGAAATCGCCTATCTATTGTGACAATAGAATTCTGCTTTCTTACCCGGCCATTCGCAACTTTGTAAAAGAAGAAATCGCCAAGCAAGTTGAAAGCCTATATGGTAAACCAGATGTCATCGCTGGTGTAGCTACAGGTGCGATTGGTATTGGTGCCCTAGTTGCCGATGTTTTAGGCCTTCCGTTTATTTATGTACGGCCAGAACCCAAAAAACATGGGCGACAAAATCAAATAGAGGGCAAGTTGGAAGCCAACCAGACCGTAGTGGTCATAGAAGACCTGATAAGCACCGGAAAAAGTAGCTTGAACGCCGTTGATGCCCTTCTTGAATCTGGGGCGAACGTAAAAGGAATGCTGGCTATCTTCACCTATGGTTTTGATGTGGCGGAAGACAATTTTAAATCCAAAGAACTAGACCTTCATACACTCAGTGATTATGAGCATTTAATTCAACAGGCTTCAGAAACTCACTTCGTCAAAGAAGAACAGTTAAATACACTAAGACAATGGAGAACAAACCCTTCTCAGTGGCAAAATTAGAATTATGCATATAGAAACCCCTAATACCGTCGTACCAAAAGGAAACCAAGAAGTTTACGAATTCTTGACCGACCTGAAAAACTTCGAGAAGCTCATGCCAGAGAATATCGATAAGTTCGAAGTTATCAATGAAGACAGGTTTCTTTTCGCACTTAAGGGCATGCCCGAAATAGTACTTCAAAGAAAAGAGCAAATTCCTTATAACAAAATCGTTTTGGGTGCCGCTAGTGACAAACTTCCTTTTTCATTAACCGCCCATATAAATTCGGTGGGTGATGCCTCAAGTGAGGTGTCATTAAGTTTCGAAGGTCAGTTCAATGCTATGATGGCGATGATGGTCAAAAAACCGATTACCAACTTTATGGGTACCCTAAGCAGCAATCTGTCCAAAATATAACTGGTACCGGTCCGTTTGATTTTACTTTCAATAGAGGAGTTTGATTTCCTTTAGTCCGAAGTTTTGAATTATTTGGTCTTCCAGCTCTACTATCAGACTACCGTCACTGGAGACCCCTCTGATAAAACCCATAAACAAATCACCCCCTTTCCTCTCAAAGGTCGATGGTTTATCTTTACGGAAAAGAACATTTTCATAACGCTTCCATAATCTTGCCATACCTTTGTTGGCCGATAAGTCAAACAAAATTTGAAGTTTTTTTAAAATTAGGGTGAGTAATTCTTCGATGTCATAAGATTTACCTAACAACATTTTTAAGGAAGCTGCGTTCTGTAAGTTAGGAAAATTGGTTTGGTTAACATTTAACCCAATACCGATGATGGCCGATTTAATTTGAGATTCGCGTAATTGATTTTCAATTAAGATGCCACATATTTTATAAGAACCTGACAGAATGTCGTTGGGCCACTTTATTTTTAAATCAGGCACCCCTATGGCGCTCAAACTGTCATAAATGGCCAAAGAGGCACAGATATTGAGACTATAAGAATCAGTTGGAAAAAGACTTAAATTGTTTTTTAATACACTTAAAATCAAGTTTTTACCTTCTTCTGACGACCATTTAGCACCCATTTGGCCCTTACCTTTGGTTTGGCTTTTGGCAACCACGGCGGTAAAGTCGGGCAGGGTCTCTTGAGAGGCCAAATTTTTCAAATAGTCATTGGTCGATTCCGTGGCATTAAGTTTGATTAAATGCATAAACTATGGTTTTCGCAGATAATACCTTTATTGGGGAAAAATCTGAACCTAAAAGAACAAAAAAATAAATAACTTTGTAGAAACTAAAATTTTTGAATGCAAGAAAGCAAATCCAGTGCAGATGAATTAATTGCAGTGATCTTACAGGGGATTGAGGAAGTCAAAGGACAAGATATTAGTTTACTCGACCTAAGAGATATTGAAAATACCGTTTGTGACTACTTTATAATATGTAATGGTACTTCTAATACACATGTTAACGCAATAGTAGGATCAATCCGAAAAACCGTAAGCAGAGCTATCAAAGACAAGCCTTGGCATGTTGAGGGCGAAGATAATGCCGAGTGGGTTTTAATGGATTATGTAAATGTCGTTGTACATGTCTTCCAGAAACATATTCGTGAATTTTATGACATTGAGGGGCTTTGGGGCGATGCCAAAGTAACTTCGGTAGAAAGTAGTTTAAACCAGTAAAAAAGAATAATGGCTAAAGATAACAATACAAACCCTAAAAAACCTAAGTTCAGCTCGTGGTGGATTTACGGATTGATTGCGGTACTTTTATTAGGTTTTCAGTTTTTAGGAAGCGGTAATTTCGCCAGCACCAAAAAAACGACCACCTCAGAATTACAGGAATATCTGAGAAACGGTGATGTCAAAGAAATTATGATCATTACCAACACTAGACAGGCAAAGGTTTTTCTAACGGAAGAAGCGCTCGCCAAAGATGTTCATAAAGAAGTAAATGACAAACCCTTCTTACCTTCAACAGGGGCTACACCTCAGTATGTGTTAGATTATGGTGATCTTCAGAATTTCGAGAATGAAATCAAAAATATCAAGAAAGAGAACAATCTTGACACCATCGTAGATTACGATACCGACAACAATTATTTAATGGATTTGTTGTTGGGTATTCTACCCTTTGTATTGATTATCGGAATTTGGATTTACCTGATGCGCAGAATGTCAGGTGGTGGCGGAGCTGGTGCTGGTGGCCAAATTTTTAATATTGGTAAGTCAAAGGCGAAGCTTTTCGACGAAAAAACCGATACCCGCACATCTTTTAAAGATGTCGCAGGTCTAGAAGGGGCCAAAGAAGAAGTTGAGGAGATTGTTGAATTTCTTAAAAATCCGGATAAGTATACTTCTTTAGGAGGTAAAATACCTAAAGGGGCACTTCTTGTAGGCCCTCCGGGAACAGGTAAGACCTTATTGGCCAAAGCGGTTGCAGGGGAAGCCAAAGTACCTTTCTTTTCGCTATCAGGTTCCGATTTCGTAGAAATGTTTGTAGGTGTCGGTGCTTCGAGGGTGCGTGACTTGTTCAAACAAGCTAAGGACAAATCGCCGGCTATTATATTTATCGATGAAATCGATGCTATTGGTAGGGCCCGTGGAAAAAACAATTTTACCGGCAGTAACGACGAACGTGAAAACACGCTAAACCAGTTATTGACAGAAATGGATGGTTTCGGCACCAATACCAACGTTATCGTATTGGCTGCAACGAACCGCGCCGATGTGTTGGATAAAGCTTTGATGCGGGCAGGTCGTTTCGATAGACAGATTTATGTTGACCTACCGGATATCAGGGAAAGAAAAGAGATTTTCGAAGTGCATCTAAGACCTATTAAAACCGCGGAAGCCTTAGATTTAGAGTTCTTGGCACGCCAAACCCCCGGTTTTTCAGGGGCTGATATTGCTAACGTATGTAATGAAGCTGCTCTTATTGCTGCCAGAAAAGAACGTAAAGCGGTTACCAAACAAGACTTTTTAGACGCCGTAGATAGAATCGTTGGAGGTCTTGAAAAGAAAAATAAGATTATTACTCCTGGCGAGAAAAAGACCATTGCCTTTCACGAAGCAGGTCACGCTACGGTCAGCTGGATGTTAGAGCATGCCGCCCCGCTTGTTAAGGTAACTATTGTACCTAGGGGTCAATCATTGGGTGCTGCTTGGTACCTACCGGAAGAACGACTAATTGTTCGCCCTGAGCAAATGCTTGATGAAATGTGCGCTACCATGGGTGGTCGTGCTGCAGAAAAGGTGATTTTTGACAAGATTTCAACTGGTGCCCTTAGTGACCTCGAAAAGGTGACCAAACAAGCTAGGGCTATGGTAACTATATATGGTTTAAACGATGAAATCGGCAACCTTACCTATTACGATTCATCAGGGCAAGAGTCTTATGGCTTTACCAAACCGTATAGCGATGAAACTGCCAAGAAAATAGATCAAGAGATTTCAAAAATTATTGAGGAGCAATACCAAAGGGCGATAAAGGTTTTGACCGACAATAAAGACAAACTAACTACCTTGGCCGAAAGGTTGTTGGATAAAGAGGTTATTTTTAAGGAAGATTTGGAGAAAATTTTCGGAAAAAGACCTTTCGATAAAGAGTTTGATGGAAAGGGTCAAGAAAAGCTTGATGACAAAAACGTCGATGATACCGAGGTCGCGGGTACTTTGGCCGAAGAAGGTGAAGAAAAATAAATCATTTAATTTAACGTTTTCTATAACTTAGGGAAACGAATACATATAGAGTTATAATACCAAATGGGGCTATTTGACAAATTATTTGGTGGAGGCAACAAGAAAAAGGTTTCCAAAGAAACAGCAGAGACCCGAGGAGCCCACATGCCAGACCTGAACATTCCCGTTGACGAAAAATTTACCATACATTTCAAAAAAAATGGTGGTAAATTTCTCTATTGTGACTCTTTCACTGAAATATCCCAAGCCCTTAAAAACATCATCACAGAGAATAACTGGCAAGACCATCCTTTCTTTGTCCTGGATTCTAAATTAAAAGACAAGTTTGGCAAAGAAAAGGTGAAATTTACCCATCGAAGTGCCGATAGTGATGTTTTCTTTACGACTTGTGAGCATCTTGTAGCCCAGAATGGATCTATTTTGGTCTGCTCGAATCAGCTAATGGAAAAAAAGCTTCACGAACTGCCATACAACGTTATCGTGTTTGCAACCACCAGTCAATTGGTAGAATCTATTGGTGAAGGTCTCAAGACCATCAAGAAGAGATACAGTGGCAGAATTCCTGCCAATATTACCACCTTAAAACATTTTCAGGCCAACGAAGAAAATTCAGATGATTTTCTAACTTACGGGAGTAGTTCCAAAAATCTGTATCTTTTACTTTTGGAAGACCTGTAAATTATGAGGGAAATACTTCGGCGTTCACTTACTGGGGCAGTTTATATTGTGCTACTATTATCCGTGGTATTTTTAAGCTCCGACGCCTTTGATTTTTTATTCATGGTTTTCGGCCTCGCCTGTCTAAATGAATATAAAAAGCTCGTTGGCCTAAGAGGGTTACATATTTATTTTGCCTATTTAGTTCTATGGTGGGCATTCATCTATTTTGTAACCGACATGTGGCCCGTTTACACCCTTTTAGGGTGCACCTTAGCAACCAACGCTGCCCTCTTATTTTATCTTTTCAACAAAAAAGAAAGACTTTTCAATACTCTTCAAAAATTCATTATTGGCCTTTTCTATATTGGTGGGGGATTTATTTTTCTTACCATGATACCTTATACCAATGATGACTTTGTGAAGTTCCTTATAATAGGTATTTTTATCCTGATTTGGGTGAACGATTCTTTTGCCTACATTACAGGTAAGGCGTTTGGAAGACATAAGCTTTTTGGACGGGTTTCTCCTAAGAAAACAGTAGAGGGAGCGCTCGGAGGTTTAATTTTCGCCATGGGAACTGCCTACTTTTTAGGGAAATACGAACCCATAGTTACCCCGATGCAATGGGTTCTTTTAGCAATCGTAATTGTAGTTGCCGGTAGTTTAGGCGACCTTGTGGAGTCGAAATTAAAAAGAGCCGCAGGAGTTAAGGATAGCGGAGCACTTTTACCAGGTCATGGCGGAATGTTGGATCGTCTAGATAGTTTAGTATTTGCAGCGCCATATGCCTTTTTAACATTAAAGATTATTGACTATGTTTCATAGAGAGGGTCAAAAAATAATACTGACCACTTTTTTTATAGTTTGCGCCATAATCTTGGTTTCGCAATTCTACGTTGATATAATGTGGCTTAAATGGGGATTGCAATTATTGGCGGTTGTTCTTTTGGTTCTCATTCTCCAATTTTTTCGTAATCCGACAAGAAGGGCAGTTAAGACCTTTGATGAAATTCTTGCCCCTGTCGATGGTAAGGTCGTGGTTATTGAAGAGGTTGAAGAAACCGAATACTTTAATGATAGAAGAAGACAGGTATCTATTTTTATGTCGCCAACCAATGTGCATGTAACAAGATATCCTGCTAGCGGGAGTGTCAAATTCTCTAAATACCACCCGGGAAAATATTTGGTAGCGTGGCACCCCAAATCGAGCACTGAAAACGAACGCACAACTGTTGTCATACGCACTCCGAAATTCGGCGATATTTTATACCGTCAAATAGCCGGGGCCCTTGCCAGAAGAATTGTCAACTATGCCGAGGTCGGGGAAAGTGTTCAACAGGGCGAAGATGCCGGTTTTATCAAGTTTGGTTCAAGGGTCGACTTATTTCTACCTCTAGACTGTGCCGTAACAGTAAAACTTAATCAAAAAGTAGTTGGGGCAAAGACATGTATAGCTGCTGTTGTAAAGAAAGATGAAGAAGGAGAAATTGCATACTGATTTTGCGGAGGCGGTCGAGTATATAAACAATTATACCGATCCGTTACCGGCAGACCTATTGCTAAAACTGTATGCTTACTACAAGATTGCAAACAAAAACTATAGCAGCCCCGATAGTAAGGTGCCCCTTATCAATGCCTTTAAAGCCAATGCTCTGATACAAGCGAAAAACATGGGGCGAGAAGATGCCATGAAGGCTTATATCAAACTCGTTAAAACAGACGTGAAGAATTAATTACTTTAAAAAAGCAGTAATGACTATTCGTAAAGGTCCGACAAATCTGCTTGGCATAAATCCAGAACAAAGTCGCCCATTTTAGAAGTAATATCCTTAAAAAAGCGTTCGCCTTTTTCTTTTGTAGCTTTTTCAGGATTACCAACTCCAGTATCTTCCGTTACCTGAGACCATTTTCTCTCGGCCCACGCCCAGCCTTCTTTAAAAGCCTGAATTTTATATTTTTTTGAGGCCCCACTACCCCATTTGTCTTTTGACAGCACCAAGTCAGGTCTGAGGTAGAGCATTAGACTGGTTTCCATCTCATCGGCATGATCACCTTCTTCCTCAAAATAATTATGCTTATTTACCACCTGAGGAAAAAAGCTGAAACTTATAAACATCTTCGGAAATTTCAGTCCTAATTCACGAACCAAAGGCTTAAAGTCATTTCCTCCATGACCATTAAAAATCAAAAGCTTATAAATGCCTTGGCGATTCAGCACCTCAACAATATCGGTAAGAATTGCCAATTGGGTACTTGGGTTCAAGTTTATATCTAAAAAAATATCAGACTGCCCTGTATTGACCCCAAATGGAAGTACTGGCAATACTATAGGTCTTCCTCCTTTTTCCCAAGCATGCTTGGCCATTTCCGCCACCATATTTTCTGCCTGTATATTATCAGTGGCATAGGGTAAATGATAATTGTGTGCTTCGGTTGCGCCCCAAGGTAAGATTGCCATATCAAACGATGCACTTTTAAGGGCTTCCCAATTGGTTTCGGCCAGAATATAAGGTCTCATAAAGTATTTGATTCTAAACAAACTTAGCAAAGCTCTAGATAAATATATCACCTAGCCAAGAATTTATTTTTAGAATTTAATTACAGAGGCTATGGACAGACCTAGACGACCCAACCCTTACCGAAGGTTTTATTTTCAATGAAGGCAAAATAGACAGAGTATATTACAGTCACAAAAAAATAAGTCAAAACCAACGAACTACCAAATGAGAAAAATTGATTGATACCGAACCAATCGCCATTAAAAGTCACAAACAAAATACCTACAATACCCCTAAATAGTTCTATATAAACACCATAGTTCAATTGATCCATAAGGCTGGTGTATCCATAGATACCAACAAATACAAAAGTGCCAAACAAAAGAAGACCACTAAAACCTATTGCCTCGAAATTATAGAACATAAACCATAGAAAGCATAAGGTTACTATTAACTGAAAAATAATATATGCATTAAATGCCGGAGTTGAAGGTGTACTATATCTCTTAAAATTATAAACGTCTTTAATCGTTTCGACGGGATATTTTGATTTTACGTCAGCAGGTCTCCAACCTGTTGGCATGAACCAAATTCTTAATTTGTCTTTCAGGCTCTTGGTACGCCAAGCATCTTGAACCAACCTATATAAATGTTGAAAATTGATTCTTATGGGGTTCCAGGTACGAGGTTGCTTTAGAACACCATATTGCGGAGGAACGTGATCTAATTCTTCTTGAAAAGTACCGAACCACCGATCCCAAACACATAAAACCTGACCTAAATTTTTATCTATATACTCAGGGTTGATGGCGTGATGCACCCGGTGTTGCGATGGTGTTACCAAAACATACTCTAAGAAACCAAGCTTTCCGATATGTTGGGTATGATACCAAAATTGAGCAAACAAGTGTACGGGCGCCAAAATCGCAATTACCTCATTCGGTACCCCAAGAATAGCTGCTGGCAAAAGAAAAAGCGAAAAATAGCCTATAAGGTTTGATATGGGCTGTCTTAATGCACAAGCCAAGTTAAACTCTTCACTACTATGGTGAATTACGTGTTGATTCCAAAAAATATTGATTTTATGGCTTAACCTATGGTTCCAATAGCCTGCAAAGTCAATCGTCAGAAAGGCAATTAACCAGACCAACCAAGTTGATTCGAATTCGGTAATGGCCAAATGGTCACTTAAAAAAGGATAAGAAATGAGAACCAGACCAAGCCCTAGGGTATTTTTAATGATATTAGTAAAACCTGAACTGATACTTGCAACCGAATCAAGCACCTTGTGTTTTTGGTCTTTTTTAAAATAGCCGTAAGCTATTTCAATCAACAATAAAATGACAAAAAAAGGAATGGCGTACAATAAGGCCGTGGCATATGTTTCCAAACTTCAAGTTTTAAAATCAAGTTATCTATAGATATCACTCTTTTAATTGAAAGGACCGACCATTATATGTGCCCGAAAAGTACCTGGATCCATCAACCAAGGCATTCCTTTTTCGTGGGGCTTGGTCGGCAGCCCCGTAGATTTGGCCGTAGCGAAAGGCGTGTAAATCACATAGCGATATTGCCCATCACTTAATTCGCCCGTCTGTTTATCATAAGCATCCTCACTTCCGTAATAAACGTACATCATACTCGGTGCCAATGGCATCTGCCATTTGCCTGCAGAGACCTCAGCACCTTGAATTTCTCTTTTCTCTTTTGTATTCTTACCCTCTAAGGTCAACTCCCTACCTCTTTTCATAAAAGGCTCAAGCTCTTTGGAATAACACGCCACACTAATACCTTCAACTTTCGGGTCATCGCAAAGACAAATTAAATTGTTGGTCCCCTCGCGCAATACCACCAACTCCCCTTTAGAAGAATAGCCATAAACCGTAGTTGTTTCTTTGTCCCCTTCAGGTACGGGAATCAAAGCGGTGGCTATCTGAACCTCTTTCGGCAAGATAGTTTGTTCTTGAGAACATAAAAATTGAACCGACCCTAAAACCAGTACTAAAAGAAGACTCCTCATTTGTTTGTGTTTCTTTTAAATATACAAAAAATGTAGGTTTCTGTGAGTGGAAGGAGATGATAGAATAAAAAGCAGAAACCCCTATGCGAACTGACTCGGGGGGAACATTATCAATAATCGCACAAACGGGGTTTCCATTAACTAAAGAAATACGGTCTTCGTTCCGAAAGACTCAGGGCAATAAACTTAATCCTAAAAACAAAAATTAAAAACTCTTAGAAAGTTGAGGTAAAGATAAGTTATAAATGAATATGTATTCACTAATAAATGTTAAAAAATCATGCTTTGATAGCATCCCAGCAAATAGTAAAGGTCTGTCTTATAATTTCTGGGGTTAAGCCTATATTTTTATAAACCAAGTGCCTGGCCAAATTGTCTACATAGCCATACATCAACGGCAGTAATATGTCGTTGCTTAAATCTTTTACTATCAGCTCTTCCTTTCCGGCATCAAGCAGTTTTAAGATGTGCAGGACAAACTCTCTATCCATCATCTTGGCATCATCACTTAAATAAGGAGAGTACCTAAACTCATGCATAAAGGCAACTTCGGCACTATTGGCCATCCTGAAATTAAGAACGTTCGACCAAATGTTGAATAGTTGTTGTTTGATGGGAAGGTGACTAATAGCAGGTAACAATGAGAGTGTACCCTCAGATATAAGCCTCTTGTAAAGGTCGTTCAGTAATTGCTCTTTACTGTTAAAATAGACATAGAGCGTACCACTTGCAATATTCGCTTTGTCGGCTATAGCGGACATTGTCAGCTTATTAAGGCCTATCTCTCCGGTCAGCTCAATAGCAGAGTTGAATATGGCCTCAATCTTAGCATCATCTTTAAGTCTCACACAGCTAAGATAGCAATTTAACCGAATACACATTCATTAATATTCAGGCTTATTTAAAAATTAATGAGGAAACCTCAAGAATTTAACTAAAAGAGCAAGTGTATCAATGTATTAGCAAGACTTTTAAAAACCAACCTCACTTATTCCAAATTCGCCAGACTTTTCTCTAATGTTTCGATTTTAGCTTCTGCGTCAGTTTGCTTTTTTCGCTCAATCTCAATTACTTTTTCCGGTGCATTGGCCACAAATCTCTCATTGGCCAATTTTTTCTGTACCGATTGCAAGAAACCTTTGGTGTATTTTAGTTCTTCCTTAATTTTCTTTATCTCTGCCTCGACATCTATTGCTTCCGCCATAGGAACGAAATACTCATTACTTTTAACCCTAAATGATAATGACCCATCAACGGACGCATCTACATAGGAGAGTTCTGCAATATTGGTCAATTTGATGATTACCTCATCCCACATTTTTGAAGCATTCTCCTCGTTCAAAATGAACAGGTTTAAAGAATCTTTATTAGGAATGTTCTTTTCCTTACGGATATTACGAATACCTGATACCACTTCTGCAGCAAAATCAAATTCTTCGATTACACTCCTATCCACAGCAGATAATTTCGGCCATTCTGAAGCAATAAGCGCCTCTTCAGGTGAACGTTCTTTGATATGCTGCCAAACCTCTTCGGTCAAGAACGGCATAAAAGGATGTAATAATTTTAAATTCTGTTCGAAAAGAGCAATGACTTCATCAAAGGTAACGCGGTCGATAGGCTTTTGATAATCCGGTTTTATAATCTCTAATAGCCAAGAGCTATAATCATCCCAAACAAGTTTATAAATAGCCATTAAAGCATCTGAAATTCTGTATTTGCTAAAATGGTCTTCTATTTCGGCCAAAGTACTATTGAATTTCGCCTTGTACCATTCTATGCCCAATCGAGATGCCTCCGGTTGGGGAATATCGGCAATCTCCCATCCTTTTAAAAGTCTGAAACCATTCCAGATTTTATTGGCAAAATTTTTGCCCTGCTGGCATAAATCTTCATCGAACATAAGGTCGTTACCTGCTGCAGAACTTAACAGGAGACCTACCCTAACACCATCCGCGCCATAATTCTCAATCAATTGTAGGGCATCAGGAGAGTTACCCAACGATTTTGACATTTTGCGTCGCTGCTTGTCACGAACCAAACCGGTAAAGTAGACATTCTTAAAGGGTCGCTCATCACGGTATTCATATCCGGAAATAATCATTCGCGCCACCCAAAAGAATATAATATCGGGGCCTGTAACCAAATCACTGGTAGGATAATAATAATCGACCTCTTCATTATCTGGCTCAAGTATTCCGTTGAATACACTAATTGGCCATAACCATGAAGAGAACCAAGTGTCCAATACATCTTCGTCTTGCCTCAAATCTTCAATGGTGAGGGCTGAATTGCCAGACTTCTCTTTTGCTAATTGCAAAGCTTCTTCGATAGTTTCTCCCACAACGAAGTCGTCTTGGCCATCACCAAAATAATATGCCGGTATTTGCTGACCCCACCATAATTGTCGCGAGATATTCCAATCGCGGATATTCTCCATCCAATGGCGGTAAGTATTTTCAAACTTTTTAGGAAAGAACTTCACCTCTTCGGTTTTAAGTACCGCTTTCAAAGCGGGCTTTACCAGTTCTTCCATTTTAAGAAACCATTGATCGCTAAGACGTGGCTCTATAACCGCTTTGGTACGCTCAGAGGTCCCCACCTTATTTACATAGTTTTCCTTTTTAAGCAGAAAACCTTTTTCTTCAAGCTCTTTTGATATCTCTTTGCGTACTACGAATCGGTCTTTTCCTTGATAATGAAGACCGAAAGAGTTTAAGGACGCATTTGCATTAAAAATATCGATGGTTTCAAGATTATGCTTTTCACCCAAGGCCTTATCGTTAACATCATGGGCCGGGGTTATTTTCAAACAACCGGTACCAAACTCGATATCGACATACTCATCTTCTATGATAGGAATGACTCTATTACAGATAGGCACTATCGCTTTTTTGCCTTTCAAATGCTTATAGCGCTCATCGTTTGGGTTGATACAAATTGCCGTGTCGCCCAAAATGGTTTCCGGTCTTGTGGTAGCAATGGTCACCTTTTCATCACTACCCTCAATTGCATAATTTAGATAATAAAGTAAGCCTTGTCGTTCTTCATAAATAACTTCTTCGTCGGAAAGAGTTGTCAAAGCCTCTGGATCCCAGTTGACCATTCGGTGGCCCCGATAGATCAATCCTTTTTTATAAAGATCCACGAATACCTTGATGACCGATTTATACATATCGTCATCCATGGTAAATTTGGTACGGTTCCAATCACATGAACAGCCCAATTTTTTAAGCTGTTCCAAAATTACCCCACCGTATTCGTTTGTCCAATCCCAAGCATGCTTCAAGAATTCATCACGGCTCAAATCGGTTTTCTCTACACCTTCAGCCTTTAATTTGGCAACCACTTTTGCTTCGGTCGCAATACTGGCATGGTCCATTCCCGGAACCCAACAAGCATTCTTGCCCATCAGCCTGGCCCTTCTAATCAAAACGTCTTGCAGCGTGTTATTAAGCATATGCCCCATATGCAATACGCCTGTTACGTTTGGTGGAGGTATAACTATGGTATAAGGCTCTCTATCATCAGGTGTTGACGAGAAGTAATTATGCTGCATCCAATAGTCGTACCAGTGGTTTTCCGCTTTGTGCGGATCATATTTTGAGGGGATTTCCATATTTTTGGAACGGTTTTTGACTGAAAAGTGTCGGTCAAAAAAGAAAGACCGCTAAAGAAGTTTCATTGTTAATAAATATGGGCAATTTTGCCCTTTTTGAAATACGAAACAAAAATAAGTAACGTTAACTGATAACAAAAGAATTTTGGAGGTTCATCTGAAAAGATTTATTTTTGAGATTCCCTAAATTTAAAAAGATGAAAAAAATAGTACTTGTATTATTTGTCGGCCTCATGGGCTTAACTCTAACCGCCCAAGAAAAAGCCGCTAAAATCGAATTTAAGACGGAGACCGTAGATTACGGAGAGATAGCCAAAGGTTCTGATGGTGTAAGAGTTTTTGAATTTACCAATACCGGTGAATCTCCCTTGATCATTAGCAAGGTAAGCTCTAGCTGCGGATGCACTATACCAAAGAAACCTGAAGAGCCAATTTTACCAGGAAAAACTGGTGAAATTCAAGTTAAATATGATACCAATCGCGTAGGACCTATTAGAAAGGCCATTACGGTCATTTCCAATGCCGATACACCTACTAAGGTTTTAAAAATCAAAGGAGAGGTTAAAGCTACCGAAGGCAAGTAACCCTCGAATCAACAAGAAAATAAAAAACCCTGATTTTTAATCAGGGTTTTTTATTTCAGCACATTTTTAAGAACGAAGGTAAAAAGCAAATCAGAATTATACCTACCTACCAAGAGCTTGATTCGTTTTCCTTCTTTATCGTTCAACATATTCATGACCTGTTGTAGTTTGTAGCGGTGTATTCGTTTACCATTTACCGCAAGTACCACATCCCCCTCTCTTAGGCCGGCCTCATGAGCAGGGCTACCTGTTCGAATTGCGGAGATAACTATCTCCGGCACCAAACTTAGTTTGGCCTGCGATTCAAAAAGCAACTGCACATCTCCAAAGCTTTTTTCCTCATTTCTCACCACACCTCTGGAATCGGCAATGCTTTCAGCAATGTAACGCATACCATTATGCTGAAGGTCTAAGCCACTGAGATTATATTGAAAAGGTCGCTCGAAATACTTGTTCTTCTTAAAAGTTACCTTACCCCTACTATAGTCAAAAACCACATTAAAACGCTTAAGAACCTCCCCTCCAAGGCTTCCATTTCTGCTACCCAAACTTGTTAGGGAACTAAAAGATTTTTTATCAGGAAAGGCTGCCTTGGCATTTTTAATAGAGAAAGAACCGATGTCCAAACCATCGATCTTGGTTCGCTTTCCGTAAACTTCGCCGTTCAAACCTTTTCCCAAAAACACCTCATAGTTTTTCTCTGGCACAGTAATCTGATCATCTTCAAACAACCAGATAGAATCGCTACTACCGGTATCGACCAATAAAGTCACCGGAAAATCTTCTAAATTATTGAGATGGATATTCCCTTCCAAATAGGCCTTCTTTTTATTGATTTCCAATGGTAAGGTCTGGGCGGTTCTATCTTTTCGATACTTATAAGTTTCGGGGCGAAAAAACTTAATTACATTTCTACTGTAGTTGATATCCACCACAAAATCGCGAAAAAGCTCGTAACCCATGATGCCGTGAATGGTCATGCCAACCATTGGCGAAAGGTTAATGCTTTTGTCCATCACCACATATAAGCATTGGTCTAAGTTGGTAATATTATTGAGTTTAAAAGTATTGTTTTTTGAACTCAAGGCCTTAATGGGCTCTCCATGCCCCACCCCTCTTATCGTAATTTCAGAAACATTGTTTATTTGAAGGGAATCTAAATCTGAAATATTGAAGAGAATAGGCTGGCTCACCCCCGAATCCAACAAAAAATTAAGCTTTGACCCATTAACTTCAATTGGCAATACGATAAGATTGTTCACTAGCTCGAACCTTAGCTTTTCAGAATCCTTACTTTTTGGCAAATCGAACTGTTGTGCCTCAGCGAAAAAGGGCAGCAGAGCTATAAAAATGATAATATGCAGAAGGAAACGATTCAACTTTCTTCAAATTAAACCTTCAATTCTTATCAATTTACAAATATTTACGACTCCCCACCTAAATTTTAACAATCTAGATAACAATCAAATACCAGCCGCTATTTTAGTTTTATCGAATTGGATTTAGCACTTTTGTCAAAAATTTCATTTTTTATGCCGTCAGTATCAGAGAAAGGGCGTTTAATGCCGCAATCACCGATTAGAAAACTAGTTCCTTTTGCCGAAGAAGCGAAAAAGAGGGGAGTTAATGTAATTCATTTGAACATTGGCCAACCAGACATTAAAACACCTCAAGTAGCTCTAGATGCCGTTAAAAACAACAACCTTGAGATTGTCGAGTATAGCAGAACGGAGGGATCAGAAGAATACCGTCAAAAATTGGCAGGTTACTACGCCAAAAATGATATTTCGGTAACAGCACAAGATATCATCATTACCACAGGTGGATCTGAGGCCTTATCGTTCACTATTGGCAGTATTACCGATTTTGGTGACGAAATAATCGTTCCGGAGCCTTTTTATGCGAACTATAATGGTTTTGCCACAGCAGCGGGCGTGAACGTGGTTCCCATAGTTTCGAGTATTGAGAACAACTTTGCCTTACCCCCTATTTCTGAGTTTGAAAAACTGATTACCGATAGAACCAAGGCCATTTTAATTTGCAACCCGGGCAACCCAACAGGTTACCTTTATACACCTGAAGAAATCGGCCAGTTGGCCGAGATTGTCAAGAAGCATGATATTTTTCTAATATCAGACGAAGTATACAGAGAGTTTACCTATGATGGACGAAAACATTACTCCATTCTGCAAGAAAACGGATTAGAGCAGAATGCTATCATAGTCGACTCCGTTTCAAAGAGATATAGCATGTGCGGCGCCAGAATTGGTTGTATGGTCAGTAAAAATAAAGAAGTTATAAGAACCGCCATAAAATTCGCGCAAGCGAGGTTATCGCCGCCGACATTCGCACAAATTGCAAGCGAAGCCGCATTGGATACACCTCAAAGCTACTTCGAAGAGGTGAAAGAGGAATACTTAGGAAGAAGAGACTTATTGATTGCTGAATTGTCAAAAATTGATGGTGTAAAAATTGGCAGGCCGCAAGGTGCTTTTTACTGTATTGCAGAGTTACCGGTATCGGATACCGATCATTTCGCACAATGGTTGTTGAGCGATTTTAATGTGGATGGCGAAACGGTCATGGTTGCCCCGGCAGCTGGCTTCTATGCTAGCGAAGGGTACGGCAAGAACCAAGTACGAATTGCTTATGTATTGGAAAAAGAGAGCTTAAAAAGGGCCGTGAGCATACTAAAGCAGGCCTTAAATAGTTATAAAGGCTAATGGATATCAAGTCAAATACCTCTCTTAAGACATACAACACTTTCGGCATTGATGTAAGGGCAAAATACTTCTATGAAATAAACCACATTGCAGATTTAAAGCAAGCCCTACAATTAAAAGAACACCCACATAAGTTTATTATCAGCGGTGGCAGTAATATGCTGCTTACCAGAGATATTGACGCTCTTGTGTTACATATCAATCTCAAGGGGATTGAAGTCGTCGACCAAAACAATGAGACCGTTCAAATAAAGGTAATGGCAGGTGAAAATTGGCATGACATGGTCATGTGGACATTAGAACAAGGCTATGGAGGGTTGGAAAACATGTCATTAATACCCGGAAATACCGGCACGGCGCCCATACAGAATATTGGCGCTTACGGGGTTGAGTTAAAAGACGTAATGGTTAGCTGTGAAGCTATGCGAATCAGTGACCAAAAACTGAAGACCTTCACTAATGCCGAATGCCAATTTGGGTATAGAGATTCATTTTTTAAAAACGAAGGAAAAGGCAAGTTCATCATCACTTCGGTCATATTTGAACTAACTAAAAAAGGACATAAGAAAAATACTTCTTATGGAGCCATTGAGGCAAAATTGAATGAGCGGCAAATTGTTGAGCCTTCTATAAAAGATATTTCAGATGCTGTAATAGCTATCAGAAGAGAAAAACTACCCGACCCAACAGTTTTAGGTAATAGCGGCAGTTTTTTTAAAAATCCAGTGGTGAATGAATCTACTTTTAAAAAGTTTATCGAAAAAAACTCCAAAGCACCTTTTTATCAAGTAAGCGAACATGAATACAAAATACCTGCGGGTTGGTTAATCGAGCAAAGTGGGTTTAAAGGAAAAAGATTTGGCGATGCAGGTGTGCATAAAAACCAAGCATTGGTTTTGGTGAACCATGGGCATGCCACTGGCGAAGATATCTTAAACCTTGCCTATCGCATTATAGAAGAGGTAGATAAAAACTTCGGCATAAAGATTGAACCTGAGGTTAATATCATAAAATAACCCCCAAAGAAAGCTCTTCAGGGGTTATACCAAACCAAACTAACCAAAAATTAAATGTGCAGTTACCAAGTGCACATTTATTCATTAATATTTTCACAAAACGCCTATATAACAATCAATTTTATAATTTAGCGTTTCAACATATACGGACTAAACTACCCGGTTGGATGCCCAAAAATCAAATTTTTTTTGAGACCTACCAAAATTTATGAGCACCTTACTTGAGAAACACATTGTAGAATTGCTTCAAGAGCGTAATGAAAAGGCCATTTCTTTACTGTATGAGCATTACGGAGACACCTTGTTAGGGGTTGCTAACAAGGTAGTTAGAAACGAAGAGCTTGCCCAAGACGTACTTCAGGAGAGTTTTGTAAAAATTTGGAAAAAATCTGATTCATACGATGTCTCAAAAGCAAAACTTTTTACGTGGCTTTTTCGAATAACCAGAAATACCGCCATCGATAAATTAAGAAGTGTCAATACAAAATCGGATAAAGAAATCCAAATTGATGTTTCAGACGTATATAATTTGGGCGTCAATAGTACTAGACCAGAGTTCATGGACGTTCGAGAGAATCTTGACAAGATTGAGCCAAAATATCAAATTGTGTTAGATGCCTTATTTTTTCAAGGCATGACACAACAAGAGGCGAGCGATGAACTTGATATACCCCTGGGAACCATCAAGTCTAGATTAAAAATTGGACTGAGAGAGCTTAGAAAAATTTATGGCCCTACGATGATTTTAGTCCTATTGATGAATATGATATAACAACATCATGAAAGAGAAAATAAAACAGTTTTTAGATTCGGATATACTTGAAAAGTACCTGATTGGAAATGCAACCCAAGAAGAGACCTTACAAGCCGAACGTTATATTGCCATGTACCCTGAAGTGCGTGATGCTTATAACGAACTACAGGAAAATTTGGAGACCTACTCCAAGCTATTTGCCGTAAAGGCGCCCGATGCCCTTAAAGACGAAATAATAAAAAAGGTAAGAAGAGAGCATGTCGGGAGAAAAAAGTACTACAGGTTGGCCGTAGCCGCAACCATAGCTATTCTAATGTCTTTCGGCGCGAGCTTTTTCTTTTGGGACCAAAACCAGAGTCTTCAAGAAGAGAATGCTATCGTGAACAACAAGATCGATAATCTTGAGGAAACGATGAGAGCTCAATTAGAAGATGTTCGCAACCAGTTCATTGTTCTTCAAAACCCTGAAACCAAAAAAGTTAGTGTTAAGGGCAACAAGAAGGCAAAAGAATTAAAAGCAGTTGCTTACATCAATCCCGTTAAACGACTTTCTTACATTAATGTGAGCAAGTTACCTAACCTACCGGAAGACCAATGTTACCAGATGTGGGCAGAGGTTAACGGTGAAATGGTGAATCTTGGTATAATTCACGAAGCCGATAGCCAAGAAAAATTATTGGCACTGCCTTATGCAGATAAAGCTATAAGCTACATTACTATTGAACCGAAGGGCGGTAACAATACCCCGACGGTAGAAAACATCGTAGCCAATCTCGCTTACTAGAAATCAACTTTAAACACTTATATATCCAAAGCCTCGAGACTTTTGTTTCGGGGCTTATTTTGTATCTTTGCATAAAAGATACCTGATATGAAGTTGATATTGCTTACCGTAGCTTTGATGGCGGTTGCATTCGCCGGAATCGCCATAAAAATTTGGGCAAAAAAAGATGGAAAATTTGCCGGAACTTGTGCAAGCCAAAGTCCGTTTTTAAATAAAGATGGCGAAGCTTGTAGCATGTGCGGTAAAATGCCCGATGAGCAAGATTGCCGAAAAGAAGATTCGTCTAAACTTCAAACACAAATTTAACCTAACAACCCCCGCTATTGGCAGAAACTGAAGATATCCAAAGCACTATTAAAAAAGCCCTCTCGGGCAATCAGATTGCCTATAGCTCATTGCTCGATAGATTTTGGAACGGTGTTTACGGTTTTCAGTTAAAACGTACCGAAAACGAGAACGATGCCGAAGACATTACCATACAGACCTTCTCAAAGGCATTTGACAAATTGCACACTTACGACAATAATTATGAATTTAAGACTTGGTTAATAGCCATTTCAAAGAATATTCACGTCGACCTCATCAGAAAGCGTAAGAAAAGTGTCGAAATTGGGGAAAATCAAGATTCCGTCAAGAAAGTATTGGATGATGCTCCTTCTGCCGAAGATCTTTTGATAACCGAACAGAATTTAGCCAACCTTTTACTTCACATTAAAAAACTTAAACCCCATTATCAAGAAGTTATCAATCTTAGGTACTTCAAAGAGCTAAGTTATGCAGACATTGCCGAAGAGCTCAATGAACCCATCAACAATGTAAAAGTAAAACTTCTAAGGGCGAAAAAATTATTGGCCCAAGTAATTAAGGGCACGAAATAGGTCACTATCCATATTAAAAATTTCAAGTTTTGAAAATGACGGTATGGAAACTCTTCAAATCGGCGAGTTACATTAAATGGATTTAATAGTTCGTATATTTGTATAAAATTAGTTGAACATGAGTACAGAGACCGTTGCAAGTGTAGCACCCCCAAAAGGAAAGCCGAAATGGCTGAGGGTTAAACTTCCCACGGGAAAAAAATATACACAATTAAGAGGGTTAGTAGATAAATATGACCTTCATACCATTTGTACTTCCGGTAGTTGCCCCAATATGGGCGAATGCTGGGGAGAAGGCACTGCCACCTTTATGATTTTAGGTAACGTTTGTACCCGGTCATGTGGTTTCTGCGGGGTGAAAACAGGAAGACCCTCTACAGTCGATTGGGCAGAGCCTGAAAAAGTAGCCCGTTCCATTAAGATAATGGGCATCAAACATGCGGTAGTTACATCGGTCGACAGAGATGATTTAAAAGATATGGGATCTATCATTTGGGCAGAAACCGTAAAGGCTATCAGACGAATGAACCCCGAAACGACCTTAGAAACCCTAATTCCCGATTTTCAGGGAATTGAAAGGCATTTAGACCGAATCGTCAAGGTAGCCCCAGAGGTAGTTTCCCATAATATGGAAACCGTTAAAAGACTGACTCGAGAGGTACGAATACAGGCCAAGTACGAGCGTAGCCTTGAAGTTCTGCGTTACCTAAAAGACAGCGGGGCCAACAGAACGAAGTCGGGTATAATGCTAGGTTTGGGAGAGTTGGAAGAAGAGGTCATTGAAACGATGGAAGATTTGAGAAATGCAAAAGTTGATGTAGTTACCATCGGCCAGTATTTGCAGCCTTCGAAAAAGCATCTTCCGGTGAAAGAATTCATTCTTCCTGAACAGTTTAAAAAATATGAAGAGCTTGGCCTCAAAATGGGCTTTAGGCATGTAGAGAGTGGCGCCCTGGTACGCTCATCGTACAAAGCTCACAAACATATTCATTAAAAAAGATGAGGGCCTGATTAATAGACCCCATTTCTCAATATTCAATGAAAACAACCAAAATTGGTATAAATGGGTTCGGTCGTATCGGTCGAACCCTCTTCCGTTTATTACAAAACCAATCGAATCTTGAGGTAGTCGCAATAAACGATTTGGCAGATGCCCGAACTTTATCGCACTTACTTAAATTCGATAGCATACATGGCATTTTTGAACCTGAGGTTACGTACCGTGACCAAACTATCGTTTTAGAAGGCCATGAAATTGTTCTTCTCAATGAAAGCTCTCCAGAAAACATAGATTGGTCCGCCTATGATGTAGATGTTGTTGTTGAATGTTCAGGAAAGTTCAAGACCCGAGATACGCTACAGCACCATATTATCAATGGTGCAAAAAAAGTAATCCTTTCGGTTCCTCCAGCTGAAGATGATATACCCTTGGTAGTATTGGGAGTAAACGAATCAATCATACAGGAAGGAGACGATATTATTTCCAATGCCTCTTGTACCACCAATAACGCAGCTCCTATGATAAAGGTCATAGATGAGCTTTGCGGCATTGAACAGGCCTACATTACCACTGTGCATTCATACACTAGTGACCAAAGTCTTCACGACCGACCTCATTCAGATTTACGCAGGGCTAGAGCTGCCGGTCAATCAATCGTGCCGACTACCACAGGTGCTGCCAAGGCTTTGACTAAAATATTCCCGCATTTATCGGATGTTATAGGTGGGTGCGGTATACGCGTACCAGTACCCAATGGCTCACTTACAGACATCACTTTCAATGTAAAACGACAAACCAGTATAAAAGAAGTAAATTCATCTTTCAGAAAAAATTCGCTCAATGAATTGAAAAACATACTTTTATACAGTGAAAACCCATTGGTGTCAATTGACATAAACAATAGTTGTCATTCTTGTACGTTTGATTCAGAGATGACTTCTGTAATTGGAAAGATGGTGAAGATAATCGGTTGGTACGATAATGAAACCGGTTATAGCAGTAGAATTGTAGATTTAATTCAATTACTGAGAAGCAAAAATTACATTTGACAATAGATTTCAAACATATAAAATACTACAACGTAGTAGTTATTCTTGCAGCAATCTTGACATTTCAAATGGTCGTTGCCCAAGAAACCTCACCTATTTCCCAAGATACGGTTGAACTTCTCGAACCTAAACTACACTTAGATCGGGCCCGTGATTTCAGTAATCGCAACCAAACCGATTTGGCTCTCGAAGAGTTGGAAAAAGCATCTAAATCAGCTGAAGCCAATGAAGATGTCAAGGCATTGATCGATAGTTATCAAGCTCACGCCCTACTCTATCTTAAGTTAAATAAAGAAGAAACCACTTATTTTTTCTGGGATCGGGCAAAGGCGCTTTTAAAAGACATCGAATACCCGTATGGCGATGCCATGCAAAAATATATTGAGGCCATTCTTTTATTTCATGATGGAAAAAACTTTCAGGCTATTTTCTTATTGAACGAAGCTAAGCAATTGAATAATGACCGAAATTTTTTCAATAATATCCTGCTGGCAGAAGCGCAAATCTATATGAAACTTGACAAGTACGAGAGTGCTGCCAAGAACTTCAATTCTTTAATTGTCAATACCGACATATACGAAAGTGATTATCTAGCTACCAAGGCCCATCTAGGCTTGGCCGACCTTTACCTTAAGACCGACAAGCTTGAGGAAAGTGCTATGAATGGGGAAAGTGCATTGAAACTTGCCAAGAAAAATGCCTTTTCAAAGGAAATATGGGATTCTAATGAAATGCTCACTAGAATTTATGAGCGTCAAGGAAGATATGACCTGTCTCTAGCCAATAATAAAAATCTACTTTACATCAGAGATTCGCTCTTCAACATTGCGAAAATGAAGACCGAGACAAAGACGGCTGAAAAAATTCAGTTTGATTTTATGAGCGATGAGATAAGAAGGCAAGAGCAAAAGATCGAGGAACTGAACGAATCAAAAAACCAATCGGATATAGCGGCTATACTCACCTCTGCCCTACTGATCATTATCACTCTTTTAGCGGTTTCACTTTTTAGAAACAATCAAATAAAGTTGAAGACAAACGATCTTCTCCAAACAAAAAACACCGAGCTAAAAGCAGCCCGAGATGCTGCGGTTACAGCCATGGAAGCCAAAACAAATTTCTTGTCTACTGTGAGCCATGAGTTGAGAACCCCTTTATATGCCGTCACCGGTTTGACACATTTGCTGTTGGAAGAGAACCCAAGCGAGAATCAAAAAGAGCATTTAAAAGCGCTAAAATTTTCAGGAGATTACCTATTGAACTTCATTAATGATATCCTTCAAATCAACAAAATTGATGCGGATAAGCTTGAGCCAATGAATGTAGAGTTCAACCTTAAGAAGGTACTTCAAGAGGTAATTGACTCATTGCAACAAAGTGCGCAAGGCAACAAGACCGCCATTATTTTAGATTATGATGAGGATATTCCCTCCCATCTAATGAGTGATCCTCTGAAGCTATCTCAGGTGTTCATGAACTTAGTTGGCAATGCCCTGAAATTTACAAAGAATGGTGAGGTACGGGTAGTTGCCAAAATGCTTGAAAAAGAAGAAGAAAACGTAAAGCTGTACTTTGAAGTGCAAGATAACGGCATCGGAATTTCTAAAGACCAACAAGAAAATATCTTCGAAGGTTTCGAGCAGGGTTCTATTCAGATTAACCGAGAATATGGTGGCTCCGGCTTGGGGCTTACCATAGTTAAAAGCCTATTGGGTCTTTTTGATAGTAAAATTCAGTTAGAAAGTGAGCTGGGCAAAGGAAGCAAGTTCTACTTTGAACTCGACGTTAAGAGTAAAGATGCAATTGTAGACGATGTGCCTTTTGAGCTATCGGAAAAAGATTTCGAGTTCAACGGACTTCATATATTGATAGTTGAGGATAATAAAATCAACCAGGTTATTACCAAGAAGATGCTTACCAAAAAAGATATCACCAGTGATATCGCCAATAATGGCGGGGAAGCAATTGATTTGGCCAAAGAAAATAAGTACGACGCCATTTTGATGGATATTCATATGCCGGGAATCGGGGGTGAAGAGGCTACCATTGAAATCAGAAAGTTCGATAAGATTACTCCGATTGTGGCCTTGACCGCCATTTCTTTAGACGACAGCTTAGAAAGTTTTTATGCAGCGGGATGTAATGATGTAATCACCAAGCCTTTTAAACCAGAAGTATTCTACCAAAAAATTGGGGAAAATATCTTTGACAACAAAAATCTACGCGATACGGTTATATAATGTTCCTTATCTCTTTCAGTATTTGTTCCCCATCGTCATTAAAAAACCGATGCCTCACGGGTAGATAATATAAATTCTGAAGCTGATTCTTTAGACGAACATAGTCTTTCTCGGTAGTTAGAATCAAATCCTTTTGTTTAAGGCTCTTCAATTCATTTTCTGAGAAGAAATGATGGTCTTTAAATTTCAAGTGCTTAAAAGAGATACCATGATTTTTTAAAAATTCCACTAAAGGAGCTGGGTTTGCTATACCAGTGACCAAAGTGATATTCTTTGTTTTCAAATCGTTCAAAGACAAACTCTTATCAAGACCGAAGACTTCATCATGGTAGTCTAAATAACTGAATAATACCCTTTGAGGTGTTTGCGGGTGGAGCTGATTTATAATCTTCTTTCTTGCTTCTATTTTTAAATTTTTTGGGCACTTTGTTACCACGATAATACTAGCGCGATTGGCCTGTGACTTGGCATCTCGAAGGTTTCCAGTTGGTAAGTACCAATCTTTTGAATACAAATGACCGAAAGCAGTCAATAGAATGTACGAAGTACATTTCACCTTACGATGCTGATAAGCATCATCCAATAAAATTAAATCAGGGTCTACCATCTTTTGAAGAGAGGTAATACCATTTTGCCTATTCGCATCTACTGCTACGGCTATGTCCTTAAATTTCGAGTAAATCTGGTACGGCTCATCACCAATCTCTTCAACGCTGCTGTCGGCATCGGCAAGTATAAAACCCTCTGATTTTCTTCTATAACCCCTACTTAAGACAGCTATCTTCAGTTCAGCTTTGAGGTTATCGACAAGAAACTCAATCATTGGGGTTTTACCTGTTCCGCCTACACTTAAATTACCAACACATACGGTTGGAGTCTCAAAAGTTTTTGATTTCAAAAACCCGATATCGAATAAGAAATTTCGAAGGTAAACTGCTAAAGCATATAGGAGCGAAAACGGAAATAGTATTTTTCTCAGTACTTGCATTTGGGCGAAATTATAATATTTTATCTTTAGGCGATACAAAAACTCTTCATGACAGTTAAAGAAATTACCCATATTTTAGAAGAATTGGCTCCTTTGGGCAATGCTGAAAATTTTGACAATGTTGGTTTACTTGTTGGCGATTACAACTCTATTGTTAATGGTGTTTTAGTAACCCTCGACACTTTAGAAAATGTTGTTGACGAAGCCATCAAAACCAATTGTAACCTTATAGTAAGCTTTCATCCTATAATTTTCGGGGGATTAACAAAACTTACGGGATCCAATTACGTTGAGAGGGTAGTTTTAAAGGCCATCAAAAATGATATCGCCATCTATAGCATGCATACCGCTTTAGACAATGTTCAAAATGGGGTGAACTCTAAAATATGTGAGGTTCTGAGCATCGAGAACCCTCAGGTTTTGATTCCTAAAAAATCAAACCTTAAAAAGCTTACCACATATATACCTAAAGACGATGCCGAGAATTTAAGACAGCATCTATTTGAAGCTGGGGCCGGCAATATAGGCAACTATAGCGCTTGCAGTTTTAACCTAGAAGGGATGGGCACCTATGAAGCAGGTGAGAATTCCAACCCTACAAAGGGCGATATTGGACAACTACATCACGAAAAAGAGACCATGATAAGTGTCGTTTTTTCTGGTATTGACCAGAAAAGAATCGTCGATGCCCTATTAAATAATCACCCGTATGAAGAAGTCGCCTATGACATTGTTTCTTTAGACAACGCGAACCCTTATGTGGGCATGGGTATGGTGGGTATGCTGAACCAGCCGGAAGAAGAGAAAGATTTTTTAAAGAGGGTAAAGAAGTCAATGAAGGCTTCTATCGTTAGGCACTCGCAATTATTGGGTAAACCTGTTCAAAAAGTAGCCGTTTTAGGCGGAAGTGGTGCCTTCGCCATCGATGCAGCCAAAGCCACGGGTGCCGATGTTTTTATAAGCGCAGACATAAAGTATCATGAATTTTACAAGGCTGAGAACAAAATAGTGGTTGCAGATATCGGACACTATGAAACAGAACAGTTTACAAAAAATTTATTAGTTGATTATCTTACAAAAAAAATTCCTAATTTTGCAGTCCGTTTATCGGAAAGTAAAACCAATCCCATCAAGTATTTATAAAAATTTATGGCAAAAAAAGAAGACGCTACGGTAGAACAGAAACTTAGGGCATTGTATGACCTGCAATTGATCGATTCAAGAGTAGATGAAATACGCAACGTTCGAGGTGAACTGCCACTAGAAGTTGAGGATTTGGAAGATGAGGTATTAGGTCTCAAAACCAGAATAGATAAATTAAAGACCGATGTCGAAACAATTAATTTTGAAATCGGCGCCAAGAAAAACTTGATTGAGGAAGCCAAGGCTCTCATCAAAAAATATGGCGAACAGCAAAAGAATGTTCGTAACAGTAGAGAATTCAACTCTATCAGTAAAGAGCTTGAATATCAAGAATTGGAAATTCAATTGGCGGAGAAAAACATTAAAGAGTTCAAAGCACAAATTGAACAAAAGAAAGAGGTTATTTCTGAAACCAAAGAGCGTTTAGGCGAACGTGAATCTCACTTAAAGCATAAAAAAGGAGAGCTTGACGCCATTTTGGCCGAAACGGAAAAAGAAGAGCAAGCCCTTTTAGAGCAATCTGAGAAATACCAAGATGAAATCGAAGAACGCCTAGTAAAGGCTTACGCCAGAATTAGAAACAACGTGAAGAACGGTCTTGCGGTAGTGCCTATCGAAAGAGGTGCTTCAGGTGGTTCTTTCTTTACGATTCCTCCTCAGGTACAAGTAGAGATTGCTTCTCGCAAGAAAATCATTACTGACGAGCATAGTGGCCGTATATTGGTTGACCCAGTATTGGCCGAAGAAGAACAGGAAAAGATGCAAAAGTTTTTTCAAAAACTTTAATTGCTAATAATCAATAAAAAGAAAGGGCCGCGTTTTAAAACGCGGCCCTTTCTTTTTATCACACTTACTTTAAATCAATCTTGCAAAAGAGAAAGCATTTTGTTTTCTACTTCGGTGCTATCCCATTTATCTTCAATTTGGGGCATTTTCATTACCTCTTTCATAATACTTTCTTGTTCATCACCCATAGCCAACGCCTCTGAATATGGTCTATCTGAAAAGGTAACGCGGCTATAAATCGGAATCCACTTATCGGGATGCTTGGAAGCAAAGTGTTTCTCGATTTTTTTCTGCAATAAGAACTTCGGGTCAGCAGTTTTACTGCTCATTTCAACAAAATTCCGGTAGCTCAATTCAGCAATAGCATCGGCATTGGGCTTTCTTTCTTTTTGGTACTGCTCAAAAATCTGTAACCAATCGTCGCCATGCTTTTGAATCAATTCGTGAAGAACGAAAATATCTTCAAAACCGGCATTCATACCTTGACCATAAAATGGTACAACGGCGTGCGCGGAATCCCCTACTAGGGCCACCTTGTCCCAATACGTCCAAGGGTAACATTTCATGGTCACCAACGCACTGGTCGGGTTTTTAAAGAAATCAACTAACAAATCATCTATCACCTGCATCACATTGGGGAAGTAGGTTTCAAAAAACTTTTTTGCTTCTTCTTTAGTGGTCAGACTGTCGAAAGATACTTGGCCTTCAAAAGGTAAAAATAAGGTACAGGTAAAGCTACCATCTAAATTCGGCATCGCAATCAACATGAACTTTCCTCTCGGCCAGATATGAAAAGAGTTCTTGTCTAGCTTATGGGTACCGTCAGCGTTAGGAGGTATAGAAAGTTCTTTATAGCCAACATCTATAAAATCTTGTGAATAATCGAAGCGACTGCGTCGTTGCATTTTGTGTCGCACCCGCGAAAAGGCGCCGTCACAACCAAAAATCATATCGTAATGATACTCCTTCCACTCCCCTTTTTCGGTTTCTCCGGTGAAGATTTTAGCTTCCGGCAGATCAACATCCCAAACTTTTTCATCAAATCTGAAATGAACTCCTTCGGCTTCTGCCAAATCTATCATTCTTTTGTTCAACACCCCTCTTGAAATAGACCAAATGGCTTCTCCTTCCTTTCCATATTTTTGAAAATACATGGGTTTACCGATTACGTGCATAGCCCTTTTATCCAAAGGAATAGCAATCTTCTTGATTTCCTCGGCGATACCTACCTCTTCGAGTGCATTCCACCCTCTATTACTCATGGCAAGATTGATAGAACGTCCTGAAAATGTAATATTTCTAATGTCCGGTCTTCTGTCAAAAACGGTGATAGCGTGTCCTAACTTTTTTAGATAGATAGCCAAAAGCGAGCCCACAAGACCTGAGCCTATAATGGCAATGTTTTTAGATTGTTGGGTCATAGATGCAGAAAGCCTCCCAAAAATGTAACTATACTTTCAATTACTTGGTCAGCTATAAAGGTTTAGGAATTTATAAGAAGGTCTTACAGTAGGAAGCAATACCCCAATAAACCCTTTAAGTTTAAGAAAATCAGTTATTCTGTTCGAGCAAATATACTGTTAAATACGGTTCATATAAAATTTGAAAGCATCAATGCTTTTATCGCCACATGTATTAATTGCATACCTCCATCAAATTAAAACCCTGACAGATGAAAACTTTACGCTTGATTTTGGGCGACCAATTGAACCATAAACATAGCTGGTTTCAAAACACCGACCCCGATATCACATATTTGATGGCAGAGATGCGACAAGAAACCGATTATGTTAAGCACCACATACAGAAGGTGGTCGCCTTTTTTAGTGCGATGCGAACTTTTGCCGAAGAAATGACCGACAAGGGCCATCATTTTATATATCTAAAGATTACCGATGATAACAACAGCCAGCAGTTAGACCAAATTATCAAAGAAGCCCTGAAAAAAAGCAAAGCCGAAAGATTTGAGTATTTGCTGCCCGACGAGTATCGATTGGATATACAGCTGAAAGAAATATGTGACTCAATAAACATTGCCTCTTCCAATTGTGATACTGAACATTTTTACACCAGTAGATATGAGCTAAAAAATTTCTTCTCAAACAGGAAACAAGTAATCATGGAGAGCTTTTATCGCATGATGCGTAAAAAACATGATATCATGATGGTAAGCGGCCAACCTGAAGGCGGCAAGTGGAACTACGACCAAAGTAATAGAAAAAAATGGCCAGGAAAGCCGGAAATACCACATGAAAGAGGATTTAGAAAAAATGTAGAGGAGGTTTTAGAAGACCTCAAAAAGGCCAACATAGAAACTTTTGGCCATATCGAACCTTCTTCCTTCAACTGGCCTACTTCTAGGGCCGACTGCCTTGCAGTTCTAAATTACTTTTGCAAGAACCTTTTGAAACATTTTGGCGATTATCAAGATGCCATGCATACCGACCAAAAGTTCTTGTTTCATTCAAGAGTATCGTTCGCCATGAACAGCAAGCTACTTTCACCAAAAGAGGTAATTGATAAAGTACTTGACCATTACTATGAAAATAAAAGCATTATAGACATTTCGCAAATTGAGGGTTTCATTAGACAAATTCTAGGTTGGAGGGAATTCATGAGAGGCGTTTATTGGAAAGAAATGCCCAAGTATTCCCAATTGAACGAACTTGGCAACAAAAACAAGCTACCCGATTTCTACTGGACCGGTGACACCAAAATGAATTGCCTGAAGAACTGCATAACACAAAGTTTAGATGAAGCTTACGCCCATCATATTCAGCGTTTAATGGTAACCGGTAATTATGCACTTCTAACCATGACCGACCCAAAGGAGGTTGACGATTGGTATTTGGGTATTTATATAGATGCCATTGAGTGGGTAGAAATCACCAACACTCGCGGAATGAGCCAATTTGCCGATGGTGGCATTGTGGGTACCAAACCTTATGTAAGTAGTGCCAACTATATTAATAAAATGAGCAATTATTGCAAAGATTGCCATTATTCGCATACCAAAAAAATTGGAGAAAAGGCCTGCCCATTTAATTCGCTTTATTGGAATTTCCTTGATGAAAAAAGAGTTCATTTTGAAAACAACAATCGAATGGCAATGATGATGAACTTGTTGAACAAAAAGCCAAAAGATGAACTAGAAAAATTGAAAAGTAGAGCTCAAGAGGTTATTGAGCATCCGGAAAGGTTTTAAAGTCTATTTAGTAATTATTTAACTTTCAAAGACCATCTGAACACTAATTGCGTAGCGTATATAAAGAAAACATTCCGCGTCAGCGCCTATATATATTCAAAAAAAAGTCCTTCACAATAGATTTGCGAAGGACTTTTTTAATGTAGAACCTTAAATCTTATTCCAAGACTCCGTCTACAATACCGTATTCGATAGACTCCTCGGCGTTCATCCAGTAATCTCTATCGAAGTCTTTCAAGACCTTTTCATAATCTTGACCACAGTTATCAGCCAATATTCGGGCACTCAACTCTTTGGTTTTGATAATCTCTTTTGCCTGAATTTCAATATTGGAAGCCTGACCACGAGCACCCCCACTTGGTTGGTGAATCATAACTTGGGCATGGGGTTGAATAAACCTTCTCCCCTTTTTTCCAACAGAAAGAAGAATAGAGCCCATTGAGGCCGCCAAACCTGTACAAATAGTTGAAACTGGGCTCTTAAGTGATTTAATGGTATCGTACATGGCAAAACCCGATGTAACATAACCACCCGGACTGTTAATGAACAATTGAATTTCTTCATTGCTCTGCATATCTAGATACAAAAGACGATCGATGACGTGCTTGGCCGAATCATCTTCAACCATACCCCAAAGGAATACTTTTCTTTCCTCCAATAATTTTTGGTCGATAGCCTCTTGAACTTTTCCTTTTTTAGAACTCATTTTATGTATTTTGTTACTACCAAAATTAAGCAATTTATTTAAATAGACCTCTTGGCAAAATTCCTAAGAAGATATTCAATTACCTTGTCCCAAGAGCCCTATTTAACAAATATATGATGGCTTCACCTAATTTTTCTTAAGTGACTCAGCTAATGATTGCTAACACAAAAAGATTATATTTGAGAAAACTTCAATGATGATACGACCGCTACTTGTAATCGCTATAACTGCCATTCTTTTCCATTCTTGCAAAGACAACCCAAAGACCGAAGCCCAACCGGAGCAGAAAGAACTTTCTCTTTTAGAAGAGATAGCCTATGCTAACGGATATGAGAATTGGCAAAATATTGAAGAGCTCAAATTTACGTTCAACGTTGACCGTGACACCTCGCATTTTGAAAGAACTTGGATCTGGAAAACGAAGACCAACGAGGTAACCGCTATTTCTGCAGAAGACACCCTTAGCTATAACAGAAGTGAAATGGACAGTATCGCCAATAAAACAAATGGAGGGTTTATCAATGATAAATATTGGCTGATGGCGCCCATCAATATTTTGTGGGATGAAAATAGCATTACGACCGAGCACAACGCCAAGGTTTCAGCCCCCCTCAGCAAAAAAGAAATGCAAAAGCTGACAGTTACTTACAACCAAGAGGGTGGGTATACCCCTGGTGATGCGTACGATTTCTATTTTACCGATGATTTTAAAGTTCACGAATGGGTTTTTAGGAGAGGTAATCAAGAGGAGCCTTCATTGATAACCACTTGGGAAGACTACAAAGAAGTTGGCGGATTGAACCTTGCGCAGATGCACCAAAATGAAGATGGTAGTTTTAAACTCTATTTTACTAATTTGGAGGCAAAACTCAAATAAATTCTACCTTCCTCTTTTATGCAGGGCATAGGTAGAGCCCAGAATTACAAAGGCACAACAGAGTAAAACGACAAAGCAGGTAAAAAGGGAAAAAGAATCTGCCAGAAAACCTAAAATGGGCGGTGCTGCCAAAAAGCCGGCATAACCGGTACCCGCGATAAAAGAGACCCCCTGTGACGAATCGACACCTTTCACATTACCGCCGATTCTGAAAACTTCGGGTATAATCACCGAAAAGCCTAGGCCGCTGATGGCAAACCCTAAGATGCTTATATAAACCTGTGTAGTCAAGACAAAAGAGTAGCCCAAAATGACCAAGACAGATGCCATTGCTACCATTTTTACCGAACCGACTTTAGAACTGATTCCATCCCCCAAAAACCGGCCGATGGTCATCGTAAGTTGAAAGCCTAAAAACCCGGCGCCCCACAAAAATTCGGGCGCTAAACTTATTTCCTTCAGATAAAGACCGCTCCAATCGACTATAGCCCCCTCGCTACCCATCGAAACGAACGATATCAATCCTAAAAACAATAGAGGCTTAAAAAGTCCGAAGCTAAAACTTTCTTTCTCTTCCGGGGCCGCAACCACAGTTTGATATTTTCTGTAAAAGAATGCATTGACCACTACCACCAAAACAACTGCCAAAGCCATATGTAAAGGTGGGTTACTTAGCGGACCAATTAAAAAACTACCCAGACCGGCCAAAACACCACCTAAACTGAAAAATCCGTGGCTTGCGGACATGAACTTTTGTTTATCCTCTTTTTCAATTTCCGTAACCAAGGTATTCATTGAAATATCGGTGAACCCATTTGATGCCCCAAAGATGAATAGTGAAGCTGCCAAAGTAAAATAATTGGGCGCCAATAAAGGTAACATTGCGGCAATACAACTAAATATAACCCCATTTCTGGTAGCCTTGCCAACTCCCATTTTATTGATAATGGTCGACGCAAAAGGAAAAACGGTAAAAACACCCAAAGCCAAAAAGAAAAGGGCAAAACCTAATTGCGATTTATCAATTTGCAAGTTTTCTTTTACTGTGGGGATGTATATCGCCCAAGTACCAAAGAGAATATTGATACTGGCGAATACCCATGAAGGACCAAAGTATCGGGCATTCGTCAAAATGGTAATAAGAGATTTCATCGGCTATTTGATAAGACCGACGAAGATAACCGAAAAAGATGAATGAAAAACGGCTTTTGACCATCAATCAGAAGATGAATTAAACTGCCCTTCAACCCTTAGAAATAATTATGTAAGTTTGATAGAGCACATTATTTCCCCTTTTGAGTTATTGGTGATTATCATAATATCAATAATTTAATATAGCCTTTTACGCAGGCTGTAGTAGGTTATTTCTTAATTAAAAAATGTTATGTTAAAAAATTACCAATAATTTCACCTTTTAGATTTAATTATCGTAATTCACTTAGCGTAAAGCTGAAAATCTGACAATACAACTTTCAACCGAAAATGAGGTTCAAATTAACCCAAGTTAATCTGATTATAATTTCATTGGCTATCTTTTTGATAACCAACATCTTATTATGGTCCTCCGCTTGGCGTCGTATTAATACCTATCAAAGCAACATTCTAGAGATTGAGAATGGACAAGCACAAAACAGGCTTAAGGATGCTGAAACTAGATTTCTAAACCTATATGAGATAAGCAAAAAGAATATTACGATGATACGTAATATGGTCGAATTCGAAATGATGAACAATGACGAAATGCCATTGATTTCTCGAAAATTAGCCAAGTTTGTTGAACTCGATGACTACTATTTTCAAGCCAGAATTATTGATATGGCCGGTAATGAGTTGGTCAAGGTAGAAAATACCGATAGTCAAGTTACCATCACACCACCTGATAAACTACAAAACAAACAAAATCGATATTATTTTAGGGAGGCCATGAACGTTGGTAGAAACGAGGTATATGTATCAGAGCTCGACCTCAATGAAGAAAACGGATTGATTGAAATGCCTTACCGCCCTACCCTTCGATTTTTTAGTCCGCTCTATACTTCAAATAAACGAGCAGGTGTTATTGGCTTGAATCTGAACATTCAAAACTGGTTTGACACTTTTAAAGGGCAAAATATTGGATTGTTAAATGGAGATAACCAAATATTTTATGACGAGCAGAAAGAACTCTACACATCTTTTGAAGAAGATTTAGATGCACGGGGTAATTATGACCAACCTCTTTACTATTATAAAAAACTAAGTCTAGAAGGCAATCAATTTTGGACTATCTACACACGCTCAGAAACAGATGAAATTGAAAGTAAGCTATCCAATTTTAAAAAAGCGGCCTATCGCACCGCAATGTTGGTATCTGCCTTCGTGTTATTTCTTCTTATCATAACCTACACCCTTAACAACAAAAATGTAAAAATCACTAGGTTAAATCAAAACATTGCAAGCCAGTTAAAGGAACGTGATACCCTAATTAAAGAAATTCACCATCGAGTTAAGAACAATCTTCAAGTAGTAGCTAGCCTCTTAAGCCTTCAATCTAGCTTTATCACCGATGAAAATATAAAGATGCTTTTCCGTTATAGCCAATACCGCATCAATTCAATGGGTATGGTACATGAAATGCTATATAAGAGCGGTGATTTAAGTAAAATTGACTATGAGGCCTACATTAAAGAATTGGTTACTGCGCTCATTCAATCAATGAAAGGTAGTGGTAGCGATATTAAGTTGGTCACCGAAATAAACAACGTACACCTCAACCTAGACACATCAATACCTTTAGGGTTGATTATCAATGAAATAATAACCAATTCACTAAAGTATGGTTTTAAAGGTCAAGAAAAAGGCACCATTTTTATCAAATTGGAAAAACTGAATTCCAGTAACTACAACTATCAATTAATTGTAAGTGACGATGGCATAGGTTTTCCCGATAAGATTAATTTCAGGAACACCAAGTCGTTAGGGCTAAAGCTGATTCACAAACTGGTACTGCAGCTTCGCGGTAACATTGAAAAAGACAATACCAAAAAGGGTACGTATTATATCATCTCTTTTAAAGAAATAGAACAAATCTCATAGAATCTTAGTATTTTATTAAGGAGATGTTCTGATTAATGAAACTGAAAATTACTTGAGTTATGGATTTAAGAGTATTGATTGTTGAGGATAATTTTATTATTCAAATGTTTTTAGAGTCCGGAATAACGGCACTGGGGCATGAAGTGATAGGAGCCCTAGATTTAGGTAATGATGTACTTACTTTCTTGGAATCTGAAAAACCCAACCTAATTCTCTTGGACATTGGTCTTACGGGTGAACTTAGTGGTATAGATTTAGGAGAAATCATAGATAAAAAATATCATATACCTTTTGTATATCTAACAGGAAACTCTGACAAACCAACGTTGGCAAGGGCTATGGCAACAAAGCCCCTTCACATCATAAAAAAACCGATTGACGAAGACAAGCTCAAAAAAGAAATAGGCCTTATTATAGAGAAAATCAGCTCTTCGGATATTTTAAGTAATTAAGATTTTACCGCATAATACCGCTTTTCAAAATTTGACCGAAGCGGTACATATCTTCGTACGAACAGTAAAAGGGTGCTGGCGCCAACCTAATTACGTTAGGTTCTCTCCAATCTGTAATTACTCCTTTTTCCATAAGATAGTCGAATAACTTTCTACCCTGGCCGTGCAGAAATACAGATAATTGGCAACCTCGATCTGCCGGTGTGATAATTTCGAAAGATCCTTCGGTTTCCTTATCAATTTCCCTCAGAACGAACTCAAGGTAAGCGACAATCAGTTTTTGCTTCTTGATCAACTTCTCCATGCCCACTTCATCGAACATCTCTAGAGAAGCCAAATAAGGGGCCAATGAAAGAACCGGTGGGTTGCTCAATTGCCAAGAATCTGCAGTGTGGGTCGATTCAAATTCTGGTTTCATCAAAAACCGGGTATCCTTTTTGGTACCCCACCAACCTTCAAAGCGCTGAAGCTTATCATTCTTTAAATGCCTTTCGTGAACAAATATACCCGAAGCATTGCCTGGCCCGCTGTTCATGTATTTGTAACTGCACCAAGCGGCAAAATCTACCTCCCATTCATGTAGTTCAAGTTCAATATTTCCTGCGGCATGGGCGAGGTCCCATCCTACATTGGCACCAACCGCTTTACCCGCGCTGGTGATGGTTTGCATATCAAATACTTGTCCATTATAATAATTGACACCTCCTATTAAAATCAAGGCAAGTTCATCGCCAATCTCTTCGATTTTGGCCAAAATATCTTCCGTTCGCCAATAATGCTCTCCATCTCGTTTAGCCACCTCAACAAGGGCCTCGCTAGGTTCAAAGCCATGATGCCTTACCTGACTTTGCAACATATATTGATCGGAAGGAAACGCCTTTTCTTCACATAGTATTTTGAACCTCTTTGAGGTTGGCCTATAGAAAGACACCATTAATAGGTGCAGATTAACGGTCAGCGTGTTCATTACGCATACTTCTTCCTTTTTTGCACCCACAATATGCGATAAAGGCTCGGCCAACCTTTCATGGTAGTCCCACCAAGGTTTTGAGGCATGAAAATGACCTTCCACGGCCAAGTCTCCCCAGGCGGTCATAATTTCATCTAAAAACTTCTTGGTTCTCTTAGGTTGAAGACCTAATGAATTTCCCGTAAAGTAAATTACAGGTTTATTATTGACCTTTGGGAAATGAAATTGAGACCTATAATCGGAGAGTTCATCTTTTAAATCAAGTGATTTGGCAAAACTCAAAGTATTTTCAAACTGCATAAAACCGAATTTTTTCAAAAATACGATTACCTAAGGAAATTTATCTGGTTCAAAACCTATTTACTCCGTTAAACGCATCTCGATAATGTGCTTTTTAAAACCCTTTTTTTCATAGGCCCTTACCGCAGCTTCATTATCATTATAAACCGTTAACCTAATCTCTTTAATTCCTCTTTTGGTCGTCCATGCCTGTAAGGCATCAACAATTTTGGCATTAAGCCCTTGCCCCCTATGGTTGGGGTCTGTATACATGAAACCTAAATATGAATAGGTTTCGTGATCTAGATAATGCCGGGCTTCCCTAATTCTCGCATGCCCAGATGCCACTACGTCTCTGTTATATTCAACGACCACCACTTCGGCATCAGGGCTTAGAATCAACTCCCTTATATCATAATAACTAATATCTCCCTTTTGAATGGTAGGATCAAAAGGCCGTTCGGCCCTCACTATTTCCTGCTCAAAATTCAATAGGGTTTCTAAATCTTCAATTCTAGCGGTTCTCACTTTATAGCTATTCATAGTGTCAGTTTTCGAATTTCAGGTGGAGTTCTAAAGTACTGTATATTTGCAAAAAATAAAGACATATGCATTTTCTTTCCCCTGTATTGGAAAGTTATATTGAGGCAAACTCGCAAGAAGAACCTCAAATTCTTCAAGAGCTTACCAGAGAGACACATCTAAAGGTTTTACGCCCCAGAATGTTAACGGGCCATTTTCAAGGAAGGGTATTAAGTCTACTTTCAAAAATAATATCCCCTAAAAATATTCTAGAAATTGGCACCTATACTGGTTATTCAGCTTTGTGCTTGGCAGAGGGAATGCAAAAAGACGGAGAGCTGCACACCATAGACATCAATGAAGAACTTTATGAAATTCAACACCGCTATTTTGAAAAAAGTGGATGGGGGCATCAGGTATTTCAACACATTGGTGATGCCAAGAAAATAATACCTGAATTAAATCTTACCTTCGACCTAGTTTTTATTGATGCCGAAAAAGCTGATTATCCTGATTATTTTGAGCTTGTGCTTCAAAAGACACGACCGGGAAGCATTATACTGTCCGACAACGTTCTTTGGTCTGGCAAGGTGGTAGAACCCATCGAAAAGAAAGATAAGGTGACACCGATACTTTTATCCTATAACAAAAAACTGAAGGAAGACCCTCGCGTAGAAACCGTTCTATTGCCTGTCAGGGATGGCTTAACCCTAACGAGGGTGCTATAAACCTCACATATAAAAAATAAAAGAAAAAAGCGGAAGCAATACCTACCGCACTGCCCACAATGATATCTACCGGAAAGTGCACCCCTACAAAAATTCGACTCATTACAAATAAGATGGGCCAGACATAAAACAACCAACTCCACTTAAAACGGTCTTTTAAAAAGAGAACGATCAAGGTAGTAATCGAAAAAGAACTTGAAGAATGGCCGGAGAAGAAACTATAGGTGGTCGGGGTTTTTAAAATACGTATCAAGGTATTGATATCCTCATCATTATTAGGCCTTAGGCGAGCCACGGTCTGTTTGGTGAGGTCCGTCAAAGTATTGACAAAAAGTGCCATAACCAATATGGTAGCAATAACAAAAATTGCTTCCCTTTTGGGGTACTTTTTAAAGATTAGATAGATTACAAATACGAAAAAAGGAATCCAGGTACTGAAATTGGTTACGGTCGTCCAAAAAATATCGTAATCCTCAATGCCAAGATTATTGAGATAGATAAATGTCTGCCTGTCCCATTCAAGAATTCGTTCAAGCAAAATTTAGCTTCTTTTGATGGTTCCGGTCACATCGTCTACACTCTTCTTAACCTGATCCACTTCTTTTTTAATATCGGTACCGATACCTGAGGTAAGGTTATCCTTAACATCGTTTATATCGTTCTTGATATCATCAACGAACTTCGTATCTATACCCTGCTTCTCTGCGCTTTTTTGTATCTCGCGCTTAATATCTTCGGTAGCGTCTTTCAACTGGCGCATACCACTTCCCAATCCCTTGGCTATACCAGGAATCTTATCGGCACCGAAAACCATGACGACGATAAACATGATAAAGAATATCTCGCCACCACTAATGAATAGAAATTGCATCATATACATAAGACAAATATAGTGAAGAATAGCTTCGATACATAAAAAGACCTGTTAGGTTTTTTTATGCATCACCTTAATGGTAAATCGCATAACCTAACAGGTCTGATCAATCTGAAAATTGAAATTTACTTCCCTTTTATATTCTCTTTCATCTTATCGAAATCAGAAGGACCCTCATTAGCTGGCCAAGTATTATTGGTCACATCTATATCGGCAGTCTCCATTTTCGGGTCTACTACCACACCGGTAAGCTCTGTTTGAGATGAAATAACGACGCTAACTTCTTTATCGCTCTTTCTCCAAATTTCCGGAGGATAAGTGATATTCTTTGTTGTACCGTCGGCATAGGTGTACTCAACAATCAAAGGCATGGGTACGCCTCCTGGTTTATCATAGGTAACCTCGTAGAAATATTTCGGCTCTTTTACCGAAGCACGCTCGCTCTCGGTCATATTGTCCATCATAAATTCTTTAAGGGATTGAGATGATTCTGATGGAGACTTACCCTTTAAATCGGGGTCAGCGTCTTCGCTACCCTCTTCGGCAAGATAAACCAATGGAGGCAGATCATCTTCGCTAATATCACGTGCCGCCATGTATTCTTGCATCTTTTTGCTAGGCTTGTTTGAAACATAATACTTTTTGATTCCCTTCACGCCGATGTCAACATAATCGGTAGTGTAGAACCAAGCCCTCCAGTACCAATCTAAATCAACGGCTGAGGCATCTTCCATCGTACGGAAAAAATCTTCAGGGGTCGGATGTTTGAATTTCCAACGTTGTGAGTATGTTTTAAAGGCATGGTCGAACAACTCACGGCCCATGACGGTTTCCCTAAGAATATTTAAGGCCGTTGCCGGTTTACCGTAAGCGTTAGGCCCTAATTGATATACGTTTTCAGGGTTTGACATGATGGGTGCAATAGTGCTTTGGTCACCTGCCATATAAGGCACAATTTTAGAAGGCTCTCCCCTTCTTGAAGGATATTTTGAGTTCGGGGCAATCGCCTCCGGATAAATCTCTCCAAATTCTTGCTCGGCCATGTACTGCATAAAAGTATCAAGACCTTCATCCATCCAACCCCATTGGCGCTCATCTGAATTAACGATCATCGGGAAGAAGTTATGACCTACTTCGTGAATGATCACACTGATCATACCGTATTTTACCCTGTCGGAATACGTACCATCTTCATTGGGTCTACCGTAATTCCAACAGATCATTGGGTACTCCATACCTTGATTCTTGGCGTGTACGGATATAGCCTTGGGATAGGGATAGTCAAACGTATGCGAAGAATATGATTTCAATGTGTGGGCTACCGCTTTGGTAGAATACTCTTCCCAAAGAGGATTTCCTTCTTTTGGATACAAGGAAACCGCCATAACATCACGATTACCGACCTTTACGGCCTGCATATCCCAAATAAATTTTCTAGAAGTAGCAAAACCGTAGTCACGTACGTTTTCGGCTTTGAACTTCCAGGTTTTCTTTTTGGTCGAAAAATTCTTTTCGGCAGCTTCGGCCTCTTCTTGAGAAACGATGATCACTGGCTTATCATAAGATTTTTTGGCCTTTTCATAACGGCTCATCATCTCTTTCGAGAAAACATCTTTTCTATTCTGCAACGTTCCTGTAGCATCTAAAACGTGATCCGCTGGCACGGTGATATTAACTTCATAGTTTCCGAAAGGCAAGGCAAATTCGCCGCTTCCCCAGAACTGATGGTTTTGCCAACCTTCTACATCGCTATACACGGCCATTCTCGGAAAAAACTGTGCAATTACATACGCGCGGTTACCGTCTTTAGCAAAATATTCGTAACCGGAGCGAGCCCGGTTAACGGTATGGTCAGGAATGTTGTAACTCCACTTGATTGAAAAAGAGATTTGCTCTTTACTCTTCAACGGCTGCGGTATATCAACACGCATCATGGTCTGATTAATAATGTAGGGCAAAGCCTTTCCATTGGCATCTTTTACATAGTCAATAACGAAGCCACCATCAAATGGCTCGGTAATATATTTTTGAACGAAAGCACCGGCTTGCTCGGCCATTGGCACACCGCCACCATCCCTCAAAGGAGATTTTGAAGTCTTCGCCCTTACATTTTGATCTAACTGTACCCACAGATACTCTAGATTATCAGGAGAGTTGTTGGTGTACGTAATGGTTTCCTCACCAAATATCTTGGCGTTCTTGTCATCCAATTCAATATCCATTACATAATCAGCCTGTTGCTGGTAGTAGTCAGGCCCAGGGGCTCCGGAAGCAGAGCGATAATTATTGGGGGTAGCAAACTCTTCATACAATTGTTTGAATCTGCTTTGGTTGTAGTGCCCTGGTTCTCTTTCCTTTTTCTCTTGCTGATCTTGTGCGCTCGCCAAGGCAGCGAACATGGTGAGAACAGCGAAAATGTGATACTTAAATCTGTTCATTTACTCGTTAGTTTATAATCCGTGAAAAATAAAGTTTTTTAAGGATATGTTAACTGATTGTTACAAGTTTAACATACCTTTAGTATGCGATTTGACAAGTACGAAACTTTTCTTCTTGTTTTTTACCTTTATGTGAACCACATTTTGTTGTTCATCATAGAGGTCGGTCAAAATCTCATTTTCTATTTCTATAGAAGTAGTTTTGCTCAAATCAACCTTGGGCACCTCAATATAGAGTACCACAACATCAGCATCGTATTGCTTGCCAATGTAGTCATACGAAACGGGCTGGCCGTTAATAGATACCAAAAACTTAGAGCGCAGGTATTTTTCGATATATGTATCGGCTTTGGGCGATTCTTGTTCGGAAGCCAATTCGGCATCGATATCATATCGGGTCAACAATAACTGGTCGAAATCATCGATAAAAACCCTCGAGGTTATTTGAATAGCCTCATCTTTTTCAGAATAGTTAACATTGGTTACGCTTACATAAAATTTGTGGGCCACCGCAAACGACAAAAGCGGTAAGACGAGAAGAAAAAGTATTTTTCTTGTGAATGCCATATGCTTGTTTCTATGCTGCAAAAATAAACAAAACCCATGCCATACGGCCAATTAAAGTCCGTTGTTATCTTTATAGACCTTACTTTTACGTCGCATGAATTCCCAGATTCTCAATCGATCATGAGTGTCGACCACGGATTGAAAACTAGGGTCGACTTCACAGAAATACATAAACTCTGCTATTCTATCTTCGGGAATTTCAAACTCTTGAACATAAAGAGAATCCGCAAAAAAATTACGTACCCGCTGTGTACGGGCATACCTTTCATTTCGGGCTATTCTATTTTTTAGCATTTTGGTACGGCCCGATATGCCATTGAGAATAGGGTTTAGCGGAATAAACCCTCCTCCGGTGGTAGCCTCGTTGAACAATCTCTCGGCCTGACTCGGAAAAACAGTATAAGCATTGGGCAAGCCCAAGGTAGAGGCGGTAACTACGGGACCTACGGACATACGATTGACATCTCTACTTACGTCTCCGGAGAGATTATATGGCATAACCACTACTTCTTCCAGTTCTGTCAGGTTTTCCTCTAAAGGCACTAAAAGCAGTTTAGATTCCAGCATTTCCGAGGTTATAACCATTTCTTTTTTTTTGTACTGAACCGCCGAGAATACCAAGGTGTCGTTCATGTTGGCCATAATGGAAAAGAAACCATTGATATCGGTAATAGCGGCCTTGCCGGTTGTCATATTAAGAACGTGGGTGGCAGCTACATCTCCATCCTTACTATAGACCCTACCTTCCAACTCTTTTTGAAAAAGTTCTTGTGCCTTGCTTGGTAGCGTAAGGGTCAAAAGAATCAGAAATGTGATGCTATTTCTCGCCATTCATTTGATTTCGGTATGCCTCGCTTTGGTTGACCAAAAAATCGATTAGTTGAAATTCGTTCTGCTTGAGAAGTAGATTGTTTTCAGGTACCTTACCATCAACATATACCAAAAAGTCATCAATCTGGGCTTGTGACAGTTTTAAATCGACCACAAAGAATTCATCATCATATACCTGACGTAGCACTTGGCTCATTTTTAACCTAGCTTTTGGGCTGTCGTTCTTTTGTATTGATTTGGTCAATGCCTTGAAGATATTCACAAAATTGATTCCGTCTTGCATGCCACGTTCCGAACGGCTCAATGCTATGTTCTCAACCTCGGTCGAGCGGTCGATTTCGTACTCTACCTCTTTAAACTCCTCATTTTGAACCTGCAAGAAGCGCTCTCTGTTTTCCGGTGTAACGACCACTTCGTCCAGTTCGGTTACTTTTTCCTTCACTTCCACCACCAAACGACCGTTGGCAATCATTTGCTCGGTTAATTTAACCACTATCATCTGATAGTTTACGGCGGTAAACGCTAATTCATCCCCCGCCTTTGCCTCAATCGCAAACTGGCCTCCGTCATTTGAAATAACTGCATCTTCAGAAGTAATATTAATGACATTCTCGTTGGGTACAGGTACATCTCTATAGAGTACTGTACCTCTCACTATTTGTCGTTCACCGTCTTGAGAAAAGGCATTGAGTGTTAAAAAAAGTACCAGTATAAGGGTAGGGATATTCTTCATTGGATTGTTTAATTATATAATTTTAGTTCTTGGCCTCAAAAGATAAATAAGTCATTTTCGGCAGGCCAATCACCAAAAAACAAAAATGTTTATAAAGAAAATACATGTTGGGGTCTAAAAAAAACCGTGCCGTCTAAACTTTTGTTAATTCGCTTTCTAACGTTATTGCCAGAGATGGTTCTTGTAATAAAAAACTTTCACCATTCAACAGCAGTTAACGGTAGTTCGACCTTATTAATTAGCAATCTAGCCGGATAATTCTATTTTTGTTGACCCTAATACCTTAAATCTTGATCATATGCTGAATCGTATTGCATTACCTATTCTTTTCATCGGTCTGTTAATGACCACCGCCGTTACGGCACAGGTTAAAATAGGCGATGATCCCCAAACAATCGACGCCAACTCTTTGTTAGAGCTACAGAGTAATGATAAAGTTTTGGTCATTACCCGGGTAGATTCGTTGCAAATGACCAACATTGTACCCAATAGAGGTGCCTTGGTTTATAACACTACCGCCAATTGTGTCTATTACTATAATGGTACGCAATGGGTGAATCTTTGCGATGGTAGTAGTGGCAATCTTACTGCTGACCCCCTAGTCAATGACATCAGCACCATTGTCATTACCCAAACAGAAAACGGAAGCAATTTTGAGATTGCCCCCAATAGTATCAATAGTGAGCAAATTATTAATGGAGGTATTAATGGCGTAGATATTCAAGATGGATCGATAGGGCAGGGAAAACTTCAAAACAATTCGGTAACTCAAGACAAACTTTCTGAAAACTCTGTGGGTGCCTTTGCTTTGGATAACGATAATATCAACCTGTCAGATTTCACCAATGATGAAGGTTTTATTACCAACGCCGATATTATTAGTGGCGATGCCGGTAATGTGATACAAGTCGGTTCTGACAATGGTGCATTTTACGACGACTCTTTATTACAGGCCGAGATAGATGCCAATACCGCAGCCAACACGGCCGATACGGATCAAAGTCCTACGAACGAATTACAAAACCTATCCATTTCCGGAGACCAACTTAGCATTACGAACGGCAATACGATAACTATACCTACTTCAAATGGTTCCGACACTCGAATAATTGGAGGTACGAATACCCAAGTTGCCGGAAATGGCACCATCGCTACCCCATACCAGATAAATGTGACCGGAGTAGATACCGATACGACCAATGAGATTCAAGATATAACTTTCAACACCACCACGAACGTACTGACCATCAGCAATAATCTCACCACAGGCGGGCAAGTAGATTTAAGTTCTTTGGCTGGTGGCGGAGGCTCCACAGAGGTTGTCGACGGAATTACTTTAACGGGAATCGGAACTGGTGCAGACCCTTTCAAAATTGAACCATCGACGACGACTGGTCAGTTTTTAAGTACCGACGGAAGCGGTAATGTGGTATGGGCCAACGTACCGGTTACCGGGGCAACACCTGCTTTAAGCCAAGTACTCACAACAAATAACAGTGCCGGAAATTTACAGATTAAAGATTTACAAGACCCTACGGTTAATCAAGATGCCGCTACTAAAGCATATGTTGATGCTACAGTTGCGTCAGGCGGAGCACTTACTGATGGTAGTATTCTCATTGGCGGTACGGGAGACGTTGCACAACAACTTACCATTAGTGGCGATGCTACGATGGATAACGCCGGAGTGCTTACCATTGAAGACGAAGTAATTGAATCAATTAATATTACCAATGGTACCATTGCTCTTGAGGACTTTAGTAATATGGGGGCGGATACAGACGGACAAATAATGAGATGGAGTGAAACCAATGGCCAATGGGAAATAGCTTCTGCAGCAAGCCATACCGGCCAATCAAAATCGCTATTTTTTGCTGATGTTAATGGTGACCCTGCTCAGGCATTTCATCCCACGAATGGCAACCCAAGCCTTATTTGGGATTATGATTCTCGTGTAGTTAGCGGAAGAGCTTATGGAGCTCTTGGCATAGGTTTGGATGGCAATACGATTAACCCAGTAGTTAAGACACATATCGATGATCGCGTTTTCGGTGGCCTTTCTTACCCCTTAATAATTCAAAACAGAGGAGACGCTACATCTGCTGTAGGTTTAGCTTTTTCAGTAGCAAGCGGTTCTAACAACCATGCAAAAGGTGTGTTAGCTTTTGAAAGAACCGGTGCTCAGGCACAAGGAAATTTTCACTTTTTACAGGACGTTTCTGCAGATAATTCAAATGCAGATATCAATGATAAAAGTTTTAGTATTCTCAGTAATAAGGATATTCAACTATATGGCAACCTGATTGCTAGAAATGGAGCAGGAAGCGACGGACAAGTTTTAACCACCAATGCCGCAGGTGAAACTGTTTGGGGTGCAGGGGGAGTAACCAATTCAACTTTTGCGGTGACTGATACAGATTCTGATGGTACTGACGACTCTTTAACGCTAACTGATTCAGATGGAACATCACTATCAGTTGCACTTTCATCTATCAACAGCGGAAGCGACACCACTAATGCCAGCCTTACAGTATCCGACACCGACGCCGATGGCGACGATGATACCCTCACCCTGACAGATTCGGCAGGAGGTACCGTGACCATAGCTCTGGCTGATATCAACAGCGGAAGCGACACCACCAATGCCAGCCTTACAGTATCCGACACCGATGCGGATGGCGACGACGATACCCTCACCCTGACAGATTCGGCAGGAGGTACCGTGACCATAGC
>CEVQ01000034.1_pt1 | contig 90502 bp, 93 predicted proteins | sample 356551 | NCBI WGS metagenome assembly CEVQ01 (sample SAMEA2623756, study PRJEB7988) | marine metagenome | biome: marine biome (ENVO:00000447); feature: mesopelagic zone (ENVO:00000213); material: "saline water (ENVO:00002010), including plankton (ENVO:xxxxxxxx)" | depth 250 m | reverse complement strand
AAAAGTACAGTATTATGTACCAACAATAGTTTAACATTTATTTGTCGGAGGAGGAAAATATGAATATTATGGAAGCTTTAAAGAATATAGAAAATATTATTAATGAATCAAAATCTTTACCTGGCACGTCAAAAGTAATGGTAGATAAAGTAAAAACTATCTCAATTATTAAGGAAGTGGTAGATAATCTTCCAAATGAATTAGACGAAGCTGGGATGGTTTCTAGACAGAAAGAAGCAATTCTAGATCAAGCTGACAAAGAGGCTGCGAGGATAAGAAATTATGCTGATGAAGAAGCTTCAACAATGCGTGAAATAGCACAAAGAGATGCTGCTGGAATCATAAAAGAAGCTGAAGAAAAAGCTTCAAACATGATTGAAGAAACTTCAATTGTAGAAGCAGCAAATCTACGAGCTGAAGAATTGATTTCTGAAGCTCAAAGGGAGTCAGAGAGAATAGTGGTTGAAGCCCAACAAAAGTCTAGTAAATTATTAGAAGAATCAGAAAACCTTGCAAAAGACCGTAGGGACGGTGCTGATAACTATGCTCGAGAAATTTTATTTGCTCTAGAAGAGAGAATTTCAACTATATTAGGGCAAGTACGAAGTGGTTTAGATCTACTGGATGAAGAGTCAGAAAATATTAGTGTAGAAGAAAACAAATAACTATTATCTTCCGTAGTCATCTTCAATTCTAATAATATCCTCTTCATCTATGTAGTCACCTATTTGAACTTCTATAATTTCAAGTGAGTCTATATCTGAAATATTTTCAATTCTATGTTGTATAGTTCTTGGAACTTCTGTAGATTGACCTTTACCAAGTGTTATGACTTTATCTCCTATTGTAACTTTTGCAGTTCCTTTCGCAATTACCCACTGTTCATCCCTATGTTTGTGTGTTTGGAGTGAAAGTCGTTGCCCAGAATTTATAGTCAATCTTTTAGATTGGTAACCAGTGCCTTTACATAGAATTTCATAACTTCCCCAAGGACGCTCTGTTTTGGATTGCTTAGTATTTATATTAAGGTCTAAGAATTTTTTATTTTCCATAATATATAGAAATTCAAAATGATTTGATGATCAAATGATATCTGAAAAAAGTAGATAATCATATAATTGTTCAATTTAATTTTGAAATTAATAAATAATTTCTTCAATAGTACCCTAAACTTATTTTGTATTAATAAATGAATTCATAATGTGTATATTTGTAAAAAATGTTAGAATTTGAACCGATTATTCCAATGTGGTTATTTAACAAAAAGTTATAAAATTATAAATTAACAGATATAAATAAAAGATAATTCGATGGAAAATTTTTCAGAAGATAGAATAATAAAAGATCGATTAGATAAACTTAATAGATTAAATGAACTCAATATTGATCCATATCCAAATAGATGGATTGCTAAAAGAGAAAAAGTCAGTGACCTAATCTCTTCTTTTATTGATAATGAAACAAAAAATATATCTGCTTCTGAAAAAATCTTATCTGTTTCAGGTAGGATTTTAGCTATTAGAGGAATGGGAAAAGTAATATTTTTTGATCTTAAAGATCAGTCTGGCAAAATACAATTACATTTTAAAGAAGGCGAATCAGATATATCAAAAGATTTTATTGATCTACTTGATATTGGAGATATTATTGGAGTTGAAGGTATAATTTTTCGAACAAGAAGAGGAGAAATTACATTACGAATAAAAAACATTGTTTTGTTAACTAAATCCATTCGTCCTTTACCCGATAAATGGGCTGGATTAAAAGATAATGAAATAAGATATAGACAGAGATATCTTGATCTTATTTCTAATGAAGAATCTTTAGAAATAGCTATTAAAAGATCTAAAATTATAACTGCTGTAAGAAATTTTATGAATAACAGAGATTTTTTAGAAGTTGAAACTCCTGTTCTTGTGGATATTCCAGCTGGAGGAAGGGCAATTCCATTTGAAACATATCATCAATCTTTGGATAAGAAATTATTTTTAAGAATAGCCACTGAGCTCCATTTAAAAAAATTGATTGTTGGAGGAATTGAAAAAGTTTATGAAATTGGAAGACTTTTTAGAAACGAAGGAATTGATCACGATCATAACCCTGAATTTACTACCATGGAGTCCTATGAATCATACGAAGATTATAATACTGTAATGAAAATGGTCGAAGATTTGGTTTCCACTGTAGCAAAAGATGTAAATGGATCAACAAAAATTAAAACTAAAGATGATAAATATATAGATCTTTCACCTCCTTGGAAACGATTAGATTTAAGACAAGCAATAATTGAAAATACAGGAATAGATTTCCTTAAATTTAAGACCAGTGAATTATTATCTGTTGAAATGATCAAAAAAGGTTATATTGCAGATTCTAAAGAGGCTTGGGGTATATTACTTGACAGATTGATTTCTCAGGGAGTAGAAAACAAACTACAAACCCCCACATTTTTGACAGATTATCCTATAGAGATGTCACCTTTGGCAAAGCTAAAACCTGGTTCTAAAAATATAGTAGAAAGGTTTGAGGCATTTGTGCTTGGAAATGAATTGGCTAATGCTTTTACCGAATTAAATGATCCAATTGATCAAAGGAAAAGATTCGTTGAACAAGAGAATCAGAGAAAAAATCTTGGAGATGAAGAAGCAGATAGATTAGATGAAGATTTTTTAAGATCAATAGAACATGGTATGCCTCCCACAGGAGGATTAGGTATTGGAATTGATAGATTGGTAATGCTTATAACTGGTCAAGATCAAATAAGAGAAGTATTATTGTTTCCACAATTAAGAACAAAGAAATAATGTTAGACATAAAAAAAATAATTGAAAATAAAGAATTTTTTTCCATAGGGTTATCAAATAGAGGTTATGATATTTCCAATTTAGATACAATCATAGATTTTGATTCAAAAAGAAGAGAGTACATAAAAAAAGGTGATCAAAAAAGATCTGAAAGAAATGAAATATCTAAAAAAATTGGATTGGAAAAAAGAAAACCAACAGACATTGAAACTACATATATAAAAAAACTCTCAGAAGATCTTAAATCTCTTGATAAAAATCTTTCAATTATTAATAAAAAGATCAAAGAAATTATGCTTGAGATTCCAAATCTTCCTAATGAACAAGTTCCTATAGGAACGGATGAATCATCCAACGTTGAAAAAGATACTCGAGGTTATCAGAGAAATGAAGAATTTATAAAACCGCATTGGGACATTGGACCAGAAAAAGACATTTTAGATTTAGAGGCAGGTGCAAATATTTCTGGATCACGATTTTTTGTTTTGAAAGGGAAAGGCGCTAAATTGCATCGTGCTTTAATGAATTGGATGATGGATGTACATACGAATGAATTTGGTTACACTGAAATTGATCCTCCTTATTTAGTAAAAAAAGAAACTATGATAGGATCAGGAAATTTACCCAAATTTAAAGATAATTTGTATAGAGATGATGAAACAGATTTATGGTTAATTCCTACAGCAGAAGTATCACTAAATGGATTGCATCAAGGGAAAATAATACCGCCAAATACACTTCCTCTTTCATATGTTGCTATGACACCTAGCTTTAGAAAAGAACATGCATCTGCAGGACGAGATATAAGAGGTATAAAAAGAGTGCATCAATTTTATAAAGTTGAAATGTTTAGGTTTGTGCCTCCAGAAACTTCAATGGATTATCTAGAAAAAATGATAAAAAATGCAAGAGCTCTATGTGAAAGATTAGAATTGAGCTCCAAATTGATTCAGTTATCAACTGGAGATATTGGTTTCCAATCATCTATAACATTTGATATAGAAGTATGGGCTCCGGGGTCTAAAGAGTGGCTTGAAGTATCTTCAATTTCTAATTGTATGGATTTTCAAACTAGAAGGAATAATACTAGATATAAAGAAAATCAGGCTTCAAGTACGATATTCCCGCATACCTTAAATGGTTCTGGATTGGCTTTACCAAGGATTTGGGTAGCTATATTAGAAAATGGACAACAAGAAGATGGAACGATAAAAATTCCCGAAGTTTTGGTTCCATATACAGGGTTTAAAACAATATAATTACTCTCTGACGTATTTAATTTTGTCAAAGCTCTCAAATGATCTTTGATATTGCAGAGGCCAAGCTTCGACATTTTCTTGAGAATATAAATTCCAATAAGGATTTCTAAGAAGTTCTCTACCTAGAAAAATTGCATCGGCTTCTTTTTTTTCAAGGATTTCTTCAGCATGTTTAGTTTCTGTAATTAGACCAACAGCACCAGTTAATATACCTGCTTCTGACTTAATTACTTTAGCAAAAGGAACTTGATAGCCTGGAGTCAATTCCATAATTTGTTCTGAATAATTACCACCCGAAGAACAATCTATAAGATCAATACCAGCTTTTTTTAACATTTTAGCCAAATTTATGGAGGATTCTATATCCCATCCATTATTGTGATATTCTGTTGAAGAAATTCTTGCTAGGATAGGGATTTCTTCACCAATCTTTGCTCTTATTCGTTTAGTGATTTCTACTCCAAAAATAGTTCTATTTTCAAAGCTTCCACCAAAACTGTCTTCTCTGGTATTTGAAATAGGAGAAAAAAATTCATGTGCCAAATATCCATGAGCTAAATGTAATTCTATACATCTAAACCCAGCTTCAATAGATCTTTCTGCAGCCTTTACAAAATTATCAATTATTTCCTCGATTTCTTTTAATGTTAATTCTGAAGGGATCTGTGATTCTTGATCAAAAGGAATGGGACTTGGAGCTTTGGGTATCCATCCTCCTTCTTTTTTCTCAATCCTACCTCTACCTTCCCATGGTCTTTTAGTTGAAGCTTTCCTTCCTGCATGAGCAAGTTGAATAGCAGGAGTAGAATTTTGTTCTTTTATAAAATCTGTTATATTTTTTAGTGCATCTATATGTTCATCTTTCCAAATTCCAAGATCCCAAGGACTGATCCTTCCCTCAGGCTCTACAGCTGCTGCTTCAGTCATTACCAGTCCAGAACCTCCAACCGCTCTTGAACCCAAATGCACCATGTGCCAATTATTTGCGTAGCCATCATTAGAAGAATATTGACACATTGGAGAAACCCATGATCTGTTTTTTATTTTTTCTTCTCTTATTTGAATAGATTTAAAAAGTTTATTCATCTTTTACTCCATTATATTTTTCCATTGAAATATTAAGACCTTTGTCCATAATACTAAGGCATGCCTCTGCAGCTTTTTCACAACTTTTATACATTGTTTTTTTATTTTTTACTTTCGATAAAACATATTTGATTTGATCTTCATTTGATCTTGGTTTGCCAATTCCAATTTTAACTCTTATGAAATTTTCTGATCCAATATGATTAATAATAGAATTTAGACCATTATGCCCACCACTACTTCCCTTTCTTCTAATTCTTAGTCTTCCTTCCTCAAGATTAATGTCATCAGAAATAATTATTACCTTATCCAAACTGAATTTATTATTATTTAATAAATATTTAAGGGCTAATCCTGAGTTGTTAACATAAGTTGAAGGATAAATTAAATATACGTTCCAATTTTTGTGATCAAATCTATATTCAATGTGATTTTTTTCTTTTTTTTCATACTTTTTATATCCTGATAGTTCATTAGAAATAATATCTAAAGCCCACCAAGATATATTATGTCTAGTATTTTCAAATTTTTCACCGGGATTACCAAGGCCTAATATGATCCAATTTGTCATGAAAAGTTTCTTTCTTTTGTAGATATTATTTGAAGAAAATCCGAAAGGCTAATAATTGCAATACTTTTATTTTTCGCTTCTGACAATTTTGTTCCTGGATTTTCTCCTTGTAATAAATAATCTGTTTTAGAAGACACTCTATTAATTACTTTCCCACCATTACTTTTAATCATATTTTCTAATGTACTTCTATTGTAATCTTCAAATCTTCCTGTGATGACAAAAGTTTTATTGGTTAGTGAATTTGATTGATTTGTTACATTTCTATTTTTCGTTCCAATCCCTAGATGCATAAAATTCTCAATTAGAAAAATATTCCCTTCTTGTTTCATCCATTCAATAATTTTGTTTGTTACTATTGGGCCTATACCTTCTATATCTATTAATAATTCCTCTAAATTATGAAGATCTTTCATTTTTTCATATAATAAGTCTAAACTTTGGATTTTTTCGGTTATCAAATCTGCTATCTCTTCACCAACCCCTTCAATCCCAAAGGCTGTTAATAAATTATTAAATGATCGATTTTTTGAATGTTCTATATTGATTAATAGTTTATTTATACTTTTTTCACCAAATCCTTCTAATTCCATCAATTGTTTCCTTTTTTGTTCTAAACTGTATATCTCATCTAAACTATTAATAAATCCTTCTTTATATAAAATTGAGCAAATTTTTGAACCTAAACCTTCTATATCCATACATTTTTTTGAAGAAAAATATTGTAGTAATCTCTCAAATTTGTTCGGGCAAGATGAACTGACACATCTCACTGAAACTTCATTTGGATCTGATAATAATTTACTTTTACAAGGGTCAGGACAATAGTCTGGGAATTCAAATTTTTTTGATACATTATTTCTTGAATTTTTATTTGAAACTTTTATTATTTGGGGGATAACTTCCCCTGCTCTTTGCAGTTCTACTAAATCGTTTTCTCTAATATCTTTACGTTCGATTTCATCTCTATTATGAAGAGTTGCTCTGCTTATCTTTACTCCATCTATAATTACGGGTTCTAATTCTGCCCAAGGGGTCAGAACTCCTGTTCTACCAACATTAAAATTAATTTTATTTAACTTTGTTTCTACTATTTCTGGAGGAAATTTATATGATGTGGCCCATCTAGGATTTCTTCCAGATGTTCCTAATTTTTTTTGTATATTTATATCATCTATTTTAATTACAATTCCATCAGTTCCATAATCTAGCTTTGATCTATTTTTACTCCAAAATAAAATATAATTTTCCAAATCTTCAAAATTATGAACTTGTTTCGAATTTTTTTCAATTCTAAGTCCTAAATTTTCTAAAATTTCTAAAGATTGATAATGAGAGTTAACTATTTCTTTTCCTTCTTCATCAAACAAATTGTAAAAGAAAATATTAATAGGTCTCTTAGAAGTTTCTCTTGGATCTAGTTGTCTAACAGATCCTGACGAAGCATTTCGTGGATTAGAATATGAATTTAATCCTGACAATTCTCTGCTTTCATTATATTGGTTAAACTTAGATATAGGGAAATATATTTCACCTCTAGCTTCAATATTTTTTGAGTCATTTATTTTCAAAGGTATTGATCTAATTGTTTTTACATTGTTAGTAATGTCCTCGCCTATTGTACCATTTCCTCTAGTTGATGCTTGATTTAGTAGACTGTTTTGGAATTTAACAGAGACTGCTAACCCATCTATTTTTAATTCACATACTAAGGGAAAAATATTTTTATCTGCAGTTTTAGATGTTCTGATAATCCAATCTTTAAGCTCATCAAAATCGAAAATATTGGATAGGCTCAACATTGGTATGTTATGTTCCACCGTATTGAATTCAATAGCTGGATCAGTTCCAATTCTCTGGGTTGGAGATTCTGCTACTATAGAATCTGGATACTCGTTTTCTAGAGTTAGAAGTTCCTTAAATTTTTTATCGTATTCAAAATCAGTTAAAGAAGAATTTTCTTTTATATAGTATTCATGATTTGCTTGATTTAATTCTTCTCTAAGATCTTTTATTTTTTTTTGTATTTCAATTGGAATCATTCGTTTATAAAAAATAAAATAATAACTTTATATTTTCTTAACAGTTACTGGCCGATGTAAAATTGATTATTAAGCAGTCTGTTACATACATTATATAATTTTCCTCATGATGAGTATCTGATTTGATTTCGAGATAACTATGAACTACATCCTTCTTGGAAAAATCAAACAAAATATTATTTCAAACTCAGAAAGACTAGATTAATCAAACAAAATGTAGTTATTTTTTTCTCCTTTTATATAAAATAAGCAGATAATAAAACAAATAATATAATACAAAATGGCAGAATTACGTCCTTTTAAGGGAATTAGATATAATCAAGAAATATCCGGGGATCTTTCTAAAAATATATGTCCACCTTTTGATAGCATTTCACCTAGTTTACAGAAAAATTTGTATGAAATTTCGAATTTTAATACAGTGAGGCTTGAATTGGGATTAAGAGGTCTCGATTCTGATCCTTATTTTTCTGCTGCAGAAACCCAAAAAACGTGGATGAAAGAAGGAATTCTAACACAAGATGATTCTCCTTCCATTTATGTAACTGAAGAAGAATTTTTGTACAATAATAAAACCATTACACGAAGAGGTTTTATATGTGCTCTTAAAGTTGAAGATTATACATCAAGAATAGTTATTCCTCATGAAAAAACAAGAGACCCATGGGTTGAAGATAGGTACAAGTTAATGGAGGTTGCAAAATCAAATTATAGTCCACTTTTGTGCCTTTATAGAGATGATTCAAGGGAAACTATAGCAAATTTAGTCAAATCAATATCAGGAAAAAAACCATATATAGATATAGAACCGGAAGAATTACAAAAGATAAAAGTTTGGAGAGTTACGGATATTGGAACCATCTCTTTACTATGTGAAAAATTTAAAGATTCGAAAATTTATATTGCTGATGGGCACCATAGATATGAAGCTGGATTGAGATATATTTCTAATGCGAGATCAACTAGAGAGATAGGATTTAATGAATCCATTAATTATAGGATGATTCAACTCATTTCAATGAGTGAGCCTGGATTGATAACTAGATCTTATCATAGATATATTAAGTTGAATAAAAATGAAATCGAAAATTATTCCCATAAAATATCATCTGATAAAAATACTTTTAAGTATGAAGAAGATTTAAGTATCCTAAATTATGAAACTGTTGAAAAATATTATAAATTTATATGCAATAATAAAGATTTCAATTCTATTTCTTTCGGAATAATCATTAAAGAAGGAGAAAGTATAAAAACATTAATTTATTCACAAAGTAATGCGTCAAAAAATAATAATGACTATACTTTTTTACATGAAAGGTATTTTCAGGAAAATTTAGAATTAATAAAAGAAGAAAATATTTTATTTGAAACTGATTTAAATGAGATTGTGAATCTCTTAAATAGAGAAGAAAATTTGATAATTATATTGATGAGACCGATTCCTATGGAAAACTTTTTATCTGCAGTAGACTCTGGAAATAGATTACCACCAAAGGTTACAAATTTTCTTCCTAAACCTCCTGCTGGGTTGGTTTTTCAGACTTTAGAAGGGGATATCTAATTTTTTTTGTTCAAGGTTTCTTTCAGGGCGTTAATAGAATCTTCAATATCTTTTTTTTCTATCCAGCCCATATGCCCTATACGAACAATTTTACCTGCTAATTTTTGTTGCCCACCACCAAGTACAATATTATAATTGTCCTTAATGTCATTGACCAATTTTTTACCATCTATGTTTTCAGGAAGTTTAATTGCAGTAACTGTGTCTGAGGCAAATTCTTCTTTAGGTAATATTTGCAACCCTATATCATTTGCTTTTGCTCTGGTAAATTTTGCTATTTCAGAATGTTTTTCAAAGATATTTTCAATGCCATCTTCAATCATTCTATTTAGAGAATTTTGAAGAGCGAACATGGTGGTTAGGGCAGGAGTAAAAGGGGGTTGTCCAATCTCTAGATAATCTTTGTATTGTTTAACATCATAATAATATTTAGGACAACTTGAAAATTCATATGCCTTCCATGCTTTTTCTGAAAAAGAAATCATTGCAATCCCAGGAGGTGCAATCCAAGATTTTTGAGAAGCTGTAGCCACTATATCAATTCCCCATGCATCTGTAGAAATTCGTGTACCTGCAGCAGAGGAAACTGCATCAACTAATATTAAGGCATTTGAATTATTTTTAATAACTTCACATATTTCTTTTAAAGGATTCCTTACACCACTTGAACTTTCATTATGTGTAATTAATACAGCTTTATAATTATTGTTTTTCAATAACTCTTCTTTAATCTTTTCAGGATCTGCAGGTTCTCCCGATTCAAATTCTAATCTTGTTGTTTTGCATCCATAAGCATCTGAAATATCTCCAAATCTTTGACCAAACCAACCTATTGAAATAGATAAAATATTATCCCCGGGGGAAGTTGTATTCACTATGGCTGATTCCATTGCGCCAGTTCCTGATGCAGTAATAAAATAAACATCGGATTTTGTCATCAAAACTGATTTTAAGTTTGAAGACATTTCTTCTAACATCATTGCATATTCAAGACCTCTATGGTTTATCATTTGTCTTGACATGATTTCCAAAGTATCTTTCGGTAAAGGAACAGGTCCTGGGATTCTTAAATTACTATCTTCCATTTTCACTCCATGTAAGTAATAAAAACTCTAAGTAGAGGTGTCTTCCTCTGTTTCTGTATCTTCTTCACTAGAGTCACCCTCTTGGGTCTCTTCATCACCCTCTTCATCCTCTTCAGACCCCTCAGTAATTGCAGCGGTTGCAGCCATTTCTTCTTCTGTTACCTGTACTCTAGGAGGTTGAATCCATGCTATTTGTGCATCCTCATCAGAAATCAACTCTGCTCCTTCAGGTAAGTTTATATCTTTAGAGTATATATACATTTCCAAGTCTTCTAAAACTGAGCAATCAACAGTAAGTTCAGATGGAATTTCCAGCGGTTTAGCTAAAACAGTTACTTCATAAACACCTTGGGTAACCACTCCAGCTCCTCCTCTAGTTCCTGGTGCATCCTCTTGATTAATTAAAAGGATTGGAACTTGTGCCTCAATAGGTTTATCTAAATTAACGCGTAGAAAATCAACATGTATTACTTTATCAGTGACAGGATGAATTGATATATTTCTTACTAACGTATAAGTTTCTTCTTTGCCACCGATAGAGATTTTTAATGGAGTTGTATACCCCACTTCTTTCAGTGTTTTATATAGGATGTCTTCATTAACTTGTAAGCTAATTGAATCTCCAAGACCATACATATTGATAGGAATAATTCCATTTTTTCTTAAAGATTTATTTTGTTTTCCAAATGATGTTCTTGTTTCTGTTTCTAAAATTATTTCAGCCATTTTCTCATTTCTTCATAAATCAATTAATTTATTATCTTTTGTGTAGAATAACCTAAATAAAGATAAATTTTCAAATACCAATATACTATTGTATACTTCATATTAAAAGAATTTTATTAGAAAACTAGGTTTTATTAAATATTTATGTTAGTTCCAATGAAGATAGATTATGCACTTAGATTCCTTGTTTATTTAACCATGCACAAAGACAAGGGATTGATTAAGACTACTGAAATTTCAGATATTCAAAAAATTCCTCATAAGTTTTTGCTAAGAATCTCTAACGATCTTCAAAAAGCGGGATATGTGAAATCAACTAGAGGACCTCTAGGTGGACATACTTTGATAAAGAATTCAAAAGAAATTTTAGTATCTGAAATCATAAAATTATTGGATTATACTTTATCTCCTGTTGAATGTTTAGATGATGAAGATAAGTGTATGCATTCTGCTTCATGTAGTCAAAGAGAATTGTGGCAAGATGTAGAAAACGTTTTAATTCAACATCTAAGTAGTATTTCAGTTCATGATCTTTCAAAGAGACAGTTAGACTTAGATACTAGTAAAGTTTCTTTTGTGTAATGAGTTTTTTTTTATCATGGATAAAAAATTACGTTAAAAATCCTTTAGAATTAGGAGCAGTTTTACCTACTTATAAATTTGCGGCAAATTTAATGACTAAGAACATTATTTCTAATGAAAAAACAATAGTTGTTGAATTGGGTGCTGGTACAGGGGACATTACCAAATCAATCATAAATAGAGGAATTTTGCAGGAAAATCTAATTTTAGTTGAGATTAATGAAGATTTTTGTAAGATTTTAAAACAAAGATTTCCAAAAACACAAATTTTCTGTGAAGATGCAAAAACATTTTTTAAAAAATCATTTTCTAATGAAAAAAAAATAGATTATATTGTCTCAGGGTTACCATTTGTAGCTATGTCCAAAGCACAAAAAAATGAAATTTGCGAACTGAGTTTAGATAATCTATCTAGAAATGGTATTTTTTTTCAAATAACTTATTTTGTCAAGTGCTCTTTTCCTGAAGAAATTATAAATAAAAATAAATTGATTAAAAAAATTATTGGTTTTACTTTATTGAATATACCCCCAGCTTTTATTTGGTCAATAGCAAGGAGAAATTAATGGAACGTGTAGGATTTTTACTAAAAGTTAAAGAAAAATTTATTAATGAATATAAGGAACATCATTTAAATGTTTGGCCTGAAATGAAATCTGCTTTAACTAAACATGGTTGGGAAAATTATTCTTTATTCATGAGATCTGATGGATTAATGTTTGGGTATTTTGAAGCTACAAAATCTTTTAATGATTCTCTTAAAGGGATGTCAAATGAAGAAATCAACAAAGAATGGCAAGATTTAATGGCTCCTTATTTTGAAATATCTGAAGGATCTGCACCTGATACGTCTATGATAGAACTTGAAGAAGTCTTTCATTTAGATTGAAAATATATATTATTTCAAATGAAGATCAAAAAATATATTGAAGTGGTAAAATTATGACGTTAAACAAATTTTCTTTCATTGATTCTCATGTTCATTTTTATGATATGAAACATCCAACACTGCATTATGGACATTGGCAACCTAATGAAGATTTACCTTTAAGAGAACTTGGAAATAGAAATTATTTAGCAGCTGATTTTCTTAAGGAAGCTAAACCACTTGGTATGAAAAAGGTTATTCACGTACAAGCTGCAATTGGATCAGCAGATCCTGTTGAAGAAACTAAATGGCTTGAAAATGTTTTTAATCAGACAGGGATCCCTAACGCAATAGTGGGGCATGTGGATTTAAGAGCCCCAAATGCAAGACAAGTTATAGAAAAACACTTAAAATATCAACACTTTAAGGGGATAAGAGATTTTTCGTATGGAGATTATCTTGTAAACAAAGATTTTAGAAAAGGATTTGCTTTACATGAAGAATATAATTTGATTTCATGTGTTGCTGTTAGGTGGGATGAAATGGAAAAATTAGCAAATTTGGCAACATCTTATCCAAATATAATTATTATCTTAGATCATGCTGGTAATCCTGAATATCGTACTGAAGAATATTTTAATAATTGGAAATCCGGAATGACAAAAATTTCTAAGATGGACAATATAATATGTAAAATTTCTGGACTTGGAATGGGTGACCATAATTGGACTGTAGAGTCAATAACTCCTTATGTAGAGACATGTTTCGAACTATTTGGAATCTCGAGAACAATATTTGCAACAAATTGGCCAGTTGATGGCTTATATAGTGATTATTCTAAAGTGATAAATGCCTATAAAGAGATCACAAAATTCCTATCATTATCTGAACAGCAAGCTTTTTTTTATAAAAATTCTGAAAATATATATGATATTTAAAATTTATAACTTTTTATCAAAAGATCTTCTTTCAGGTCTTTCATTATCGTTTAAATCGTCCCACATTGACAGAGGTGAAGCTGCCTGAACTCCAGCATCTACAGGAAGAACTACTCCCGTTACCCATTTTGCTTCGTCACTAGCTAAATAGACAACAGCCCAACCTACATCCCAAGCTGTTCCTTCAGTTCCCAACGGGCCAGCTTTTTTTCTTAGATCTCTCCAATCTTCTTCCATTTTTTTAAAGCGATTAGGAAATGCTCCATAAACATGACCTGGGGCTACACAATTAACCCTTATATTTTGTCTCCCATGATGCACAGCCATTATCCTTGACAGATGAGATATTGCTGCTTTAGAAATCGAATAAGGAACATTTCTTGTTGATCCTGCTTGAGTCCCATCAATTGATGAAACATTTATTATGGATCCTCCACCTGATTTTTCCATTGCAGGAATCGCATATTTTGAACCCATTACAGCACTTTTTATATTTAAATCTATTGATCTATGCCAATCCTCTTCATCTATTTCTGTAACCATCCCTGATCCAGGCCCGCCCACATTATTAAAAAGAATATCTAATTTACCGAATTGTTTAATAGATTCATTAATCATTGCTTCACAGTCTTTTTCAGAAGTTACGTCTCCAATAAAAATCTTTCCTGTTCCATCTTCTTTTTCTATAACATTAAGTGTTTCTTCTGCTCTATCTATGTCTATATCACAAAGTAAAATCTTGGCTCCTTCTCTAGCCATTAATATTGAAGCGGCTTGTCCCGTTCCTGCAATTTCTCCACGAGTCCCGGCTCCGGTTACAATTGCTACTTTGTCTTTCAATCTGTTTCCCAAAGCCATATTTTTCTCCTAATTTTAAAGATTTACAAATAAATATAATAAATTTATTTAGTAGGAACAAACGTAAAAGTATCCAATTAATCAATTTTTGAAATATAATAAGTAAATAGTAAACAATAAATTTGGTAGTATTTATAAATCATGAATAATAATAAAAAATTATTTATTTGTTGTCGAACTTAGTTTTCGAACTGTATTTGCTTTGTGATTATTGTTCGAAACCCCCAAAAGAGGGGTTTTTTTTTAGATATTTTTTGATAGGAGAAAATTATGGCATTTACTCAGCTTTCACCATCTCAGGTTGAAAGATATAGTAGGCATTTAATTATGCCGAGTGTGGGAAGTAACGGGCAAAGAGCTCTAATAAATTCTAAAGTATTAATTATAGGTGCGGGCGGATTAGGATCTCCAGTAGCTCTATATTTAGCATTAGCCGGTGTTGGTAATATAGGGATTGTTGATTTTGACACTGTTGATCTTTCTAATTTGCAGAGACAAATTCTTCATTCTGATCAAGATGTCGGAAAAAGAAAAGTAGAATCAGCAAAAGAAACACTGGAAGCTCATAATCCTGAAGTTAAAGTAACACTTCATGAAGAACCAATCAATTCAAGTAATGCATTTGAAATAATGGAAAATTATGATGTGATAATAAATGGAGCTGATAACTTTGCTACAAGATATTTAGCAAATGATGCTGCATATTTATTAAATAAACCTCTGGTTGATGGTGCAATTTTAATTTTTGATGGACAAGCAACAACTTATATTCCTGGTAAGGGGTGTTATCGATGTATTTTCCCAGAACCTCCACCTCCTGGAGAAGTTCCTAGTTGTGCTGAAGCAGGTGTTATTGGTGCATTGCCAGGTTTAGTTGGATCTATACAGGCACTAGAAACAATAAAGATAATCTTAAGAATCGGAGAAACTTTATCAGGTCGCATGCTTTTAATTGAGGCATTAAATATGGAATTTAGAGAAATAAAAATAAGACAAAATCCAAATTGTAAGTTGTGTGGTAATAATCCTGAAGTTACTGAATTGATTGATTATGAAATTTTTTGTGGAATTTCTGTTGGTCACTAAATAATTATGCAAACTGAAAATGAAATAAGCAAATTTAATACAGGCATCTTAAAAGCAATTGGCAATACAAGTATAGTGGATTTAACTTCATTGAGTCCCAATCCAACAGTACAGATATTTGCAAAACTGGAGGCTGAAAATCCTACAGGATCAATTAAAGATAGAGTAGCAAGATGTCTTCTTTATGATGCAGAAATTTCAGGTTCAATTTCTAAAGGACAGACTATAATTGAACCTACTTCAGGTAATACAGGTATTGCTTTAGCGATGATTGCAAGTATTAAAGGATATAATATGATTTCAGTTATGCCAGATTCAGTAAGTGAAGAAAGGATTTCACTTTTAAAATCATTTGGATCTGAAATTATATTTTCAAAAGGTGATGATGGAACAAATGGTTCTATAAAACTTGCTAAAGAAATCATAAAGAAGCATCCTGAATATTACATGCCTTTTCAGTATGGAAACAAAGCTAATATTATGGCTCATTATTACACTACAGGACCAGAAATAATAAAAGATGTTCCAGATATTTCTCATTTTGTTGCAGGTTTAGGCACAGGAGGAACTCTTATGGGTGTTGGAAAAAGGATGAAAGAGTTTAATAAAGATATTCAAATTATTGCAACAGCTCCTCATCCAGATGATGTAGTTCAAGGGTTAAGATCAATAGAACACGGTTATATTCCTCCTATACTTAACCTTGATAAGTTAGATGGAAGAATAATTATTGAAGCAGAAGAATCGTTTTATTGGACAAAAAAACTTTTGGAAGATCAAGGATTATTTGTAGGAGTGTCTTCAGGTGCAACATTTGCAACATGTATAAAAATAGCTAAAAAATTAAATAATGCAAAAATTGTAACAATTTTTGCTGATGGAGGATGGAAATATCTTTCAAGTGGGATATATGAAAAAAAATTTTCAGAAATTTCTGATCAAATAAATGGAAAAACATGGTGGTAATCAATGAATTTTTCTAAAAGTGATAAATTAACAATTCTTGAGATGAAAGTTTCAGAAATGAAAAACTTGTTGATAAAAGAGGAGATAAAAGCAGAAGAGTTAATTTCTATACATATCGATCAAGTAGAAAAGTTTAATAAAGTAACAAATGCTATTTGCACATTTATACCGGATCAGGCAATTTCTCAAGCAAAAAAAATTGACCTTAAGAAAGATTTTGAACTTCCGCTTGCTGGAATTCCTACATTCATAAAAGATTTAACTGCTACAAAAGGAATAAGAACAACTTATGGGTCAAGAATATATTCTGAGAATATACCAATTAAGGATGATCTAATAGTTGAAAGAATAAAGAATTCTGGAGCAATAATAATGGGGAAATCAAATACTCCTGAATTTGGTGCAGGTTCTCAAACTTTTAATGATGTTTTTGGTACAACAAATAATCCATATGATACTTCTAAAACGTGTGGAGGCTCCAGTGGTGGTGCTGCTGTTGCATTAGCCTGTAGAATGGCACCAATAGCTCAAGGGAGTGATATGGGTGGTTCTCTTAGGAATCCTGCTGCTTGGAATAACGTAGTAGGTTTTAGGACTTCCCAAGGAAGGGTCCCAAATTGGCCATATGACCTACCTTACAATAGTCTTAGTGTAAATGGTCCCATGGCTAGGACTGTTGATGACACGAGTTTATTTCTTTCAGTAATGGCTGGTTATGATTCAAGATTTGCTACAAGTATTAACGAAGATCCAAAAATATTTGAAACAATTATTAAACCATCAGATAAAAAAGATTTAAAAATAGCTTACACTGAGGATTTAAATATATATCCCGTAGATAAAGATATAAAAAAAGTATTTAATCAATCTATTTCTGTTTTATCTAAACTAGGGATAGAAATGGAAAATGCAGCACCTAATTTACCAAATGTTGATAATGTGTTCCAAATTTATAGAGCTTATTCTTTTGCACACTCTCATAAAAATCATATAAAAAATTCTAGAGATTTAATGAAAGATACATTGGTTTGGAATGTAGAAAAAGGAATGAATTTGTCTATTCTTGATATGGCAGAAGCTGAATCACAAAGATCTGTAATAATGTCTCATATTTCAGATTTTTTTAAAAAATATGATTATCTTTTATTACCAACAACAAGCGTATTGCCCTTTGATAACAAAATTGAATATATTGATGAAATAGATGGAATAAAGTTAAATACATATATAGATTGGATGGGCTTATGTTATGCAATTACAGTTACTGGATACCCTAGTATAAATATACCTTGTGGTTTTAGTGATAAAGGCTTACCTGTAGGTATGCAAATTGTAGGAAAAGAAAAAAATGAGCTAGGAGTTTTACAATTTGCTAAATTATTTGAAAATAATACAAATTTTTATAAACAAAAACCAAATATAATTTTATAAGAAGGAGTTTGTATGTTAAATTTTTGTGCCAATTTATCCATGTTATTTAATGAAGTTAAATTTATGGAAAAATTCAAATTAGCCTCTGAAAATGGTTTCAAAGGAATAGAATATCTGTTTCCTTATGATTATCCTAAATCAGAGATTAAAGATCAACTTAATGATAATAATTTAAGTCAAATCTTATTTGATTTTCCAGCTGGAAATTTTGCTGCTGGAGAAAGAGGTATTGCTATATTTCCCGAAAGAAAAAATGAATTTCGAGAAGGAGTACATAAAGCTATTGATTATGCTACATTTTTAAATTGTGAAAGGTTAACTGTTTTAGTAGGAATTGCAGACGGTAAATATACTACAGAGAAATACAATGAAACACTCATAGAGAATTTATTATATGCAGCAGATCATGTAAAAAATACTGATATAAAGATATTAGTGGAAGCTCTCAATACGATAGATGCCCCAAATTACTTTGTATCTTCAACTTCTCATTGTAAGGAAATCATCAAAGCTGTAAATTTACCATCTGTTAAAATTCAATATGACATCTATCATATGCAAATTATGGAAGGAGATATTATTAGAACTTTTGAAAATAACTTTGATAAAATTGGACATATTCAAATTGCAGATAATCCAGGAAGAAATGAACCAGGGACTGGAGAATTAAATTATAAGAAGATTTTTGAATATCTAAATAATAGTGATTATGATGGGTGGATTGGGTGTGAATATGCACCTAAAACTAATACGTTAGAAAGCCTTAAATGGGTTAGAGAATATGGTGTAATAAATGCCTAAATTTGAATCAAATTTAATGTATATGTATAACGAATTTGATTTAATTGATCGATATGAACAAGCATCTTTATCAGGTTTTTCAGGAGTTGAATTACAATCACCTTATTCAATGACAATAGATAATATACTTGATAAATTAGACAAGTTTAATCTAAAACACGTCATAATTAATTTGCCTGTTATAGATCCTGATACCGGTATTGGGAATCTTGCTTTACGTCCAGATAAAAAAGATCTATTTTTGGAAAGACTAGATTTAGGAACAAAATATGCTAGAGCTTTAGGATGTATAGGAATTAATACTGGTATAGGTGTTTACCCATCTGAATTTGAAAATGATGAAGTTTATCAGACTTTAATTCAAAACCAAAAAATTGCATCAGAAACATTGTCTAAATATGAAATTAAAGCTTTAATAGAACCAATTAACACTGTTGATCAACCTGATTTTTACATTAATACATCAGCTCAGGCTGTAGATTTAATTAATCAAATTGATCATCCTAACGCTTTTTTGTTGTATGATGTTTATCATATGCAAATTATGGAAGGCAACTTATCACGCAATATTAAAAAATTAATAGATTTAATTGGACATATTCAAATTGCGGATAATCCAGGCAGATATGAACCTGGAACTGGAGAAATCAACTACCCTTATATCTTTAATTTATTGGATGAAATTGGTTATAAAGGGTGGGTTGGATGTGAATACAAGCCTTCTTCAAATACTCTAGATTCATTAGGCTGGATCAAAGAATACTTAAATAATCATCATGAAGAATAATTCAGAGAAAAATTATAGAAAATATAATTTATTTTCACCCGATTGGAATATTTATACAATTATATCTACCGTCATGGGGATTGGATTTTTTCCCTTAAGAGGTGGAGGGAGTTGGGCTGCATTACTTTGTGTTTTATTTTTTATATTGTTTAAACTGTTGATGATTGATTTACTTAACTTAAGTAAAGAATTATTTTTTGTTCTGAATGTTATCTTTTTATTTATGGTCACTTTTATAGGTTTTATTTCTATAAAGAAAACTACTACAATTGAAGATCCAGATCCTCATCATATAGTAATTGATGAATGGGTTGGAATGTGGATTCCTCTTATGTTTATTAATTATAATAACTTGAATTTTGTTTTAATTTTGATAAGTTTTTTAATTTTTAGATTGTTTGATATTTTCAAACCTTGGCCTATTAATAAGTTTGAAAAACTTCCTCATGCATATGGTGTTTTAGGAGATGACATAATTGCAGGTATTTTCACTTTATTTTCTATGCTGATTATTATTTTTTTGTATCCATTTATTTAATATTCAAGAAATTTGTCATTTCTCGAATGAATAAATCTTCTTTTTCGACATGAATATTATGGCCAGTATTTGAGAAAAAAGATACCGTTAAATTATTTAATATTTTTTGGATTTTTTTTACCTCTTTTTTAATTAAGACGCCACCTGATTTTTGCTCATCAGCAACAATCAATAAAACTTTTATTTTGTTAATTTTTTGTAGAATTAGATCTGGATCGAATCCTATCAATGCAGATCCATTGATGGTTTCTTCAAGTACTCTGGAATCTAAGTTGAATAAATTTTCTGATATATATTTATATTTTTTTTTGTCATCTTCATTGTTATCTTTAATTAAAGCAAGAAAAATTTCATTTTTATTTGTATTTTTTGATAATTCCAGTTGGGTTTTGAATCTTTCTAATATTTTTTCCCTACCTACTCTTTTTGAATGATAAAATGGAGGATCTTCCAAAATTAAAGATCTAATAAAATTGGGTTCAATTGCTGCTATCTGAGAAGCTACACATGCACCTAATGAATGTCCTAATATTTCAACTGGTTCTTGGATATCCCGACTAATTATACTTATAATATCTTCACTATAATCTACCCATTTATACGTAGAGAAGTGGTCTGATTTACCGTGCCCTCTTAAATCCAATGCAAAAATAGTTCTATATTTTTCCATAGTTTTAACAATGTGTTTCCAAGTATTGGACGAACTGGTAATTCCGTGGAGCATTATTAAAGGTTGACCATTACCAAATTTTTGGTAATAAATTTTTTTTTTGTTTATGTAAAAATAATTATCCATTAAAAATTTTCAATAAATTTAACTATTTCACGGGCAAATTTTTTTGGGAAATCTCTATGAATATTGTGCCCAGAGCTTTTCCAGTCATTTATTTCTATCAATTTATTTAATTTTTTAATTTCTTTTATTTCATCGGGAGAGTTTATTCCTCCTAAGGAAGGATTTGAATTATTTAATATTGTCCTGCAAGGAATGTTTTTGTAAACTTCTTCTATAGAAAAATCGTCATCAAATTTTCTAGGTACCTGTAGTAAAAATCTATCTGTAAATTTTCTAGCAGTTGCAATTTCTATAGGGATATCATTTCTCCAATCAGGTCTTAATTCTTTTAATTCTTTTATTGCTTCATTTAAGGATTTGGAATTATCAATGATTTCTGCTACTAATTTCCCTCTTTGAGCTCTTCCTGTTTTATCAACTGTCTTAGAACCCAAAAATGGATCCTCTAATATTACATTTGAAATTTTATTTGTTTTTGCAACAGAAGATACTATTGGTCCTCCTAATGAATGTCCTACTAAGATCATTCTTTCTTTATTTAATATGTTCACTAAATCTGATATATCTTTTGCCCAGGTGGATCTTTTATGATTGATTAAAGTTTTACCGGATCTTCCAAACCCTCTCAAATCCACTGCAAACAAATTATAATGTTTTGGAAGAAAACTCATTGTTTGTTCCCATGATTGCCATCTTTCAAGGAAACCATGTACAAAAAGAATATTGATATCATTAGATTTTTTTTCATAAGATGCAATGTTTAGTGCAATATCTTGAGTATGTATATAATTTTCTTCGTAAATTTTCATTAAATAATTTTGCTGATGAATTTTGATTAATATAGATTTTCTTTATTGCTTAAAATCAAAGTCAAAAGAAGATAATCTCCATTTATTAGATTCTTTTTTTATATCCCATGAAACTGGATTGTAATTTCCCCAACCTTTGTTATCCAAACTCTCTAACCATGCTTGCCCTTTACATTTTAAATTTGAATTACTTCTCTCTATTTCTTCTATATCTTTGATTTTGCTAACAATAGCTTTGGTATAGTTGGCTCTTACGATTATTTCTTCTTCTACAAATATTTTTGCACCAAAGTCACAAGTGATAATTTTTGGCTGTGTTTTAAATAAGGATAAAACATCAAAATTTAACAAAAAAATCACTATTATAATGATTCCTAATGAAACTCCTAATATTTTCCTATAATCTTCCATGATTTTTCCAAAACTTATATTGTTAAAATACCATAAATTAGACTTTTTATTTATCTGGTAGTTTTACTGAGCCGAGATTTATAGAAAAAATAAAACAAATATCATAACACTTGTTTTATTGTTTCTCCAATTTTTGAAGGATCTTCAGAATGGTATGCTCCAACTTTTTTTAGTGCTAATATTTTTTCACTCGCTAATCCCATTTTCCCATTTATAACGGCCCCAGCATGTCCCATTCTTTTTCCTGGTGGAGCAGTTGAACCTGCAATTGTAAAAATTACTGGTTTGTTTACATTACTACTTATATATTCTGCTGCACTTTGTTCTTTTGTTCCTCCAATCTCACCAATTAGTACAATTGCTTTAGTTTCTGGGTCTTCTTCGAACATTTTCAAAACATCTACATAGCTCAAACCATGAATGGGGTCTCCGCCTATGCCAATACAAGAAGATTGCCCCATTCCAATTTCACTTATTTGGGCTATTGCTTCATAAGTTAGAGTTCCAGATCTAGAAACGATACCAATATTTCCTGGATTACAAATATTCCCTGGAATGATCCCCAGTTTTAAATTTAGTTTCGGTGAAATTATTCCTGGGCAATTGGGCCCTATAAGTTTAGTTTTTTTATTTTTAATATAATTTTTTATCATCATCATATCATGAATAGGGATGCCTTCTGTGATACAAACGCAAACATCCAAATCTGCATCTATTTGTTCAATTATTGCATCCATAGCAAAGGGGGCAGGAACGTAGATAACCCCTGCATTTGCACCTGTTTTTTCAACTGCTTCTTTTACAGATCCAAAAAATGGGATTTTTTCTTGAAAAAATTGATCTTTTCTATTTGGATGGACGCAAGAAACTACATTGGTACCGTATTCTATTGATTTTATAGCTTGAAAACTTCCATCTCTACCTACTCCTTGAATTAATACTTTTGTATTTTTGTCTAATAAAATTGTCATTTTGTTTTTTCGAGTTCTAGTAATAATTTTGATACATCTCCCAAGTCATTCGCAACGTGTAAATTTAAGTTAGAATTTTTTAATATTTCAAATCCAGATTCAGAATTAGTTCCTCTCATGGATACTATAATTGGAAGATTATTATTCAATTCATTGTTTGCCTCAACTATGCCTTCGGCGATCAGATCTGCTTTGGCGATTCCTGCGAATAAATTTATCAATATATATTTTACTTCTTTATCTGAGACCAAAATTCTAAAAGCTTCTTTTATTTTTTCCTTATCTGTAGAACCTCCTACATCAAGAAAATTTGCAGGGTAACAACCTGATTTTGTAGTAATGTCCATGGTAGCCATTGCCAAACCTGCTCCATTCACCATACACCCAACGTTTCCTCCCGTTAATTTGACGTAAGTTAAATCATAATCCTTGGCTCTTGTTTCCATTATATTTTCTTGATTTATATCTCTTAATTTTAAAATTTCTTTGTTTCTGAACAAAGCATCGTCATCAATAGTAATTTTACAATCTAAGGGTACAAGATTATCGTTACCATCTATCACTAAAGGATTTATTTCTATTAAACTACAATCATTATTTATAAAAGCTTTATAAATATTTTTTAGTAAAGAGATCATTTGAGAATTAACTTCTTTTGGTAAATTTAATTTGTTTAAAAATTGCTTTAATTTATATGGTTTTATACCCAAAAGAGGATCAATCTCCATTTTAACAATATTGGCTTGATTTGATTCAGCTGTTTTTTCAATATTTATACCTCCATATAAAGAAGAGATAAAAACGGGGCATTCACTATCTGGATCAATTAATAAAGAAAGATACAATTCTTTTTTAATATCAGTGATTTCTGTAACAAACAATTTTTCTACTAAATATCCTTCAGGACCCGTTTGATTTGTAATAAGTCTAGTTTTGATAATTTTTTTTGAAAATTCTTCAGCTTCGTTAGCAGAATTACAAATCTTTACACCTCCAGCCTTTCCTCTCCCTCCTGAATGTATTTGAGCTTTCACCACAACTTTACCTCCAAAAGATTTTGCAATATCATAAATTTCTTTAGGAGTAGAACCTACTTTACCTTTCGGGAATTTAATATTATGTTTTTCAAGCAAACTTCGTGCTTGATATTCATGTATATTCAATGGTTAATCACAACTTTTAATTTATTCACTTCATAATTAAATAGCAAAATTCTGTTTTTCATAATACTTTTAATATGAATTTATTGTTTTTTCTAACAAATTGAAAATGAAATTATATATATTTAATCGTACTATATTTATAAGGGGAAGAATATGGAAGCATTTTGGGCTTTAATAATAGTTTTTGGATCCACAGCCGTATGGTTGATAATTTTACAGTTAATAAATAATTATTTAGCAAAAAAAGAAAAATAAATTTTAATGTATAATTTTGCTTTGTTTTTGCATATAATCTCTGCGTTTTTAATAGGATATGTAACCCTTTTTGGTGTTATAAATAGAGTGTTTATTACAAACTCTAATCAATTAAGAATTAATCTAATACTGTTATCTTCTTCTAGCATTCTTTCTTTATTAACATCTGCTTGGATGATTCAAATCGCAGGATTTAGCCATTCTTCTTTATGGATATCGATTTCTTATGCATTATGGCTGTTATTAATAATTATTAATGAAGTTTTCATTCGAAGAAAATTTAGTATTGCAAAAAGGGACAAAACAAAAGAAATAAACTTCTCGATAGAATATTCAATAATGACATTGATTGTTGTGTTATTGACATTATTGATGATATATAAACCCTAATTAATCATTATCTTTTTTCTTTAGTGTTACCTGTATACCATATTCTATTTTCAATTATCCCACGAATATAATTTACTTGCCCCCAATGTTGGAAAGTTCCTGTAACCATTCTCATAAGTTCATGTACTTGAGTATTTCCTGTTTCTGTGATTTTTTTATTTAAATCTCTTGATTTTTCTGTATTGAAAAAATCTATCATTTTTTTGTTTATTGACTCATAATAATTGATTAAATCTGATACATTTGTTGGTCTTATTTTTGGTATATCATCTGTAGTGTGTCCTATCCCAAGGTCCCTATTAGATGCAGGTAAATTGTATTTTTCATACCATTTTTCTGTCATCCATACTTGTTCTATCCCATCTAGTAGAGAAATTCTTCTATCAAATCCTCTCGATGTATGCCAAACTATCCAAGAAATGGAATTCGATATCTTTGATGGTTGATAGCAAGCCTGTTCTAGACTCAAATCTTTCAAGTACTCATGAAGCAAATCTTTGGATCTTTCCATACACATTAATATGTAATTATTCGTATCCATAAATTAATTATATGTTAATGGCGGAGGGGACAGGATTCGAACCTGCGGTACCCTTGCGGATACTCCTGTTTTCAAGACAGACGCTTTCAACCACTCAGCCACCCCTCCTATAAATGAATTAAATCAAACGTTAATAACAAATTCTACTAAAAATTAAAAACGACAATTCGATTATATAATACTAGCTTCTCTATTTAATATTAAAAAGGTATTTTTTTATCTATGATGGCATCTTTACATGGATCATGTTGTTCAGGATGAGAGTCCTTTAACATTTGATTAAATTCTTCACTTGTTACGTGACATAATAGATAAATGCTGGATTCTTCTAGAAATTTCATTATTTCATGGTGAATATCTTTCCCATTTGGATTTTTTGCTAATTCAAAAACTCCAAATGTTCCATAATAATTATCTTTTGGAGTACGTCCTTCCGTAAAAGTTTTATTTTTTATTTTTCTTTTGGTTAATTCAAAAACAAGATCTTTCCATTCTTCTTTATTTAGCTCCTCTATGTTGTACATTAAAGCGTTACGTATTGGGAACATTGTTGCCATAACCTGATGAAAAGCTTTTTCATCATTACTCATGTTTTCTTTAGAATATTTTATCAATTCATCTCCATCAAAAGAAGGAGTCCCTCTGGCTTCTAATATTTTTCCTGAACTGTTTGTTGCTACAGCTTCTTCTAATGAAAACAAATAATTTCCTTCTTTATCAATAATTTCGTTTGATTTAGGTTTTAGGCCTGTTTGATGTGGATTACCTGTAAATATACAGTATCCAGATGTATTGATAACACAAGAATATCTATCTTGAGGTTTTCCACCTTTTTTTTGAATTACTGATTTGTTTGAATTAGATACAGTTATCTGTTTTTCTTCTGACTCATTAATTGAGTTATTATTACAGCTTAAAAATGTTATTAAAACTAAAACTATAAATAAATTCTTCACTCCAAACTTCCCCATGTAATCCCTGTCTTAATATCTACTAGCACGGGGACATCTAATTTAATTGCATTTGGCATGATGGAGTTTATTATCATATTTAATTCCATTAACTCACCTGAAGCGACTTCAAAAATTAATTCATCATGAACTTGTATAAGAATTTTTGATTGCATCTTATTTTTTCTTATTTCTTTGCCTAGATCAATCATTGCCACTTTTATTATTTCGGCCGCAGTGCCTTGTATGGGCATGTTGATTGCTATTCTTTCTGCAAATGCTTTTTCTCTTGCATATGAAGAATTGATATTTTCAAGATATCTTCTACGACCAAGTATTGTTTCAGAATATCCTTTTGTTTTTGCAAATTCTATTAAATTTTGTTGATAAGTTTTAATGCCTGGATATTTACCAAAATATAAGTCAATAAATTCTTTTCCTTGTTGTCTTGAAAGATCTGTTTGTTGTGAAACTCCGTGTGGTCCCAAACCATATAAAACACCAAAATTCAATATTTTTGCTATTCTTCTTTGTTCATCACTTATTTCATTAGACGAATACATTAATTTGGCAGTGGAATTATGAATATCCTCTCCATTTTTAAAAGCTTTAACTAGATTTGTATCTTTAGAAAAATGCGCTAGAACCCTTAATTCAATTTGAGAATAATCTACAGATAACATTTGGAAATTTTTATTTTCTTCAACGATAAATGCAGATCTTACTTCTCTACCAATTTTACTTCTAATAGGTATGTTTTGTACATTAGGATTTTGACTTGATAATCTACCAGTTGAAGTCCCTACTTGATTAAACGTTGTGTGTATTCTTTTAGTTTTAGAATTTACCAAATTTGGCAAAGCATCTACGTACGTAGATTTGATTTTTGCTAATTCTCTATATCTCAATAATCCTGAAGAAATCTGAATAACCCTTTCATCCAAATTTATATTTTTTGAGTATTGTTCTAGAACGTCTGAATCGACTGAAATCCCTGTTTTGGTCTTTTTCAGGAGTGGTGCTTTTAAATCATTGACCAAAATTTCTGATATTTGTTTCCCCGAGTTAATATTAAATTCCTTTTCAGGAAATTGCTGATGAATTGATTGATCTAATTCGAGTAATTCACTATTTAACTTCTCAGACATTGTTTCTAATTTAGGTACATCTAGTAAAAATCCATTGATTTGCATTTCAATTATTTCTTTGATTAAAGGAATTTCTAATTCATAAAATAGTTTTTCTTGATTGTATTTTTTTAAATCAGTTAGGAAAAATTCTCTTAATTTGTAAGTAATATAAGAATCAGCAGCAGCATATTTATATACATCAATAAGAGAAATTTCATTTAATGTTTTTTGATTTTTGCCCGTTCCTATTAAATCAGTGATTTTAGTCATTGAGATATTTAAAATTTCTTCAGATAAATTTTTTAGACTCAAACTAGATTTAGCACATAAAGCCGCTGCAATCATGGTGTCAAAATTTAGATTTACAACATCAATACCATAATTTTTCAAAACCATAATATCAAAATTAGCGTTATGAGCTGATTTTGATATTTTTTCATTTTCAAAAAGTTCTTTTATTTTTTTATAGTGAGAATCATTAAATATTATTTTTTCATTTTCATGTTTTAATACAACATACCAAGATCTTTTGATCGAATTACAAAATGAAATTCCTATTATCTCATCCTGTAAAGTGTTCAACCCAGTAGTTTCAGTATCAAAAGAAAAATGACTTGAATTTATTAATTCTTCATACATCTTAATAAATGTTTCATTGTCGTTTACCAATATGAATTTATCATAATGTTTCTCTATATTTGGAATATTATTTTTTTTCTGATCCGTTGAAGTTTCAATATAGTTTATTGTGTTTTTAAAGTTATTTAGACTTGTTTTTAATTCATAACGTTCAAAAGTTTTAGTAATTTTTTCAATGTCAAAATTTCCAAATTTACATCTACTTAAGTTCCAATCGATTTCAACGTCTCTCACTATGTTAGTTAGATTTAAACCTTGAATTGCAATTTCTTTATTATCTACCAAAAGTTTTTGAACTCTTTTGGCTCCTCTCAGATTAGTAATTTTTTCTATATTAGCTGCATTTTCAAATAAATTTTCGAAGTGTCCAAAATTTAATAATAAAGTTCTAGCAGCTTTTTTCCCAATTCCCGGAACACCAGGTATGTTATCTGAAGGATCTCCTTCAAGAGCTTTTATTTCTGCAACGAATTCTGGTCCTAAACCATCATACCTTTCTTTAACAGCTTTGTTATCATAGTTTTTGATTTCTCCGAATCCTGAATACATAAGAACATTCGTATTAGAATTTACCAACTGTAATTGGTCAGCATCTCCAGTTAATATCAAACATTGTAAATCATTTTTATCAGCTATTGAGCTTATAGTACCAACGAGATCATCTGCTTCAAATCCATCTTGTTCAAATACGGGTATCTTCATAGATAAAAGGAGATCTTTAGCTATTGGTATTTGTTTATGAAGATTTGGATCTACTGGAGGTCTTTGAGCTTTGTATTCTGGAAAAATTTTATCTCTAAAAGTTGGAGCTTTAGTATCAAAACACACGGATACATGAGAAATATTGTGTTCTCTTATAGTTTTGAGCAATGTATTGATAAAACCATATGCTCCTCTAGTGTCTGTTTGATTACTATTGAGTCTTTCAGGAATTGAAAACCAAGCCCTAAATACCATAGCATGGCCATCTACAATTAATAATTTATTTTCTTCAGATTTAGACATCTTATTTAAGATACTAAACTATTTTTTAGTCTTATTGAACCTTAATTATTTTATGATTTTTTTTACCTTTAGAAACAATAATCACTTTTCCTGCTTTTAAGTCACTTGTAGTAACGATTTTCTCTTCGTCATTAATCTTAATACCATTAATAGAAATTCCTCCTTGCTGTATGAGCCTTTTGGATTCCCCAATTGATTTACAAATATAATAATCAACAGTTAATTTATTTATATCAATACCTTTTTGTAACAAATTTTTGTTTATATTTGCTGTGGTATCTGAATCTCTATATAAATCATCATAATCAGAATCTATCAATATTTCCCATTCCCCAAAATTTAATCCCTGAGTTTGTCTTCTGGCATCTTCTAATCCTTTTTCACCATGAATCAATTTGGTTATTTCTTCTGCAAGATATTTTTGAGCATTTCTAACCGAGGCATTTTTACTTGCTTCCACTTCTAAGTCTTTAAACTCTGATTTACTAATATTTGTAAAAATTTTAACATAATTTAAAACATCTTTATCTGATGTGTTGAAAAAATATTGATAAAGCTTATATGGGATAGTGTCATTTGAATCAATTGTGATAGCACCTTCAATACTTTTACCAAATTTTTCTCCATTAGAAGTTGTTAGTAGAGGGTAAGTTATACCATGAGCTTTATGCTTTTGAGATGGATTTTTTTTTCTTATTAGTTCTATCCCGGATAAAATGTTGCCCCATTGATCAGAACCTCCCATTTGAAAATTACAATTGTAATTTTCAAAAAGATACCAAAAATCATAGGCTTGAAGTAATTGATAACTAAATTCTGTAAATGAAATTCCGTCTTCTCTGGAGATTCTATTTTGAACAGAATCTTTATTTAACATGGAATTAAGATTGAAAAACTTTCCTGTTTCTCTAAGGAATTCTATTAAATTTATTTTTGATAACCATTCAGAATTATTTATGATTTTAGCTGGGTTATTTTTGTTTTCAAAATCTAAAAATAATTCTAATTGTTTCCTAATACCTAATAAATTTTCCTGAAGCTTTTCTTTTGAAAGTAAGTTTCTTTCGTCAGATCTGCCTGAAGGATCACCAATCATCCCTGTACCACCACCAATTATAATTATTGGCGTATGACCAAAGTTTTGCAATCTTTTCAAACCTAAAATTGGGATTAAATTCCCTATGTGTAAACTTTTTGCAGTAGGATCAAAACCATTGTAACAAGTAATTTTTTCCTTAATTAAAATTTCTTTGGCACCAGGGGTATAATCTTTTAAAGATCCTCTCCAATCCAACTCTTCTATAATATTTCTGAATTTGTTATTCATATTTTTTTGATTTCAAGATTTGAAATATGTTATTAATATCTATTTTAATTTGTGTTTTTAATTTATCTAATGATTCATATCTTACTTGATTTCTAATTTTTTTTACTATTGATATTTCAATTGATTTATCATAGATATTTTCGTTGAAATCTATAATATGAACTTCTATTTTATGTTCATGATTATTTTTAAGCGTGGGTCTGTAACCGATAGATAAAGCTCCAAAACAGATTATATTTTCAATTTTAACGTAACAAGCATATACTCCATCTCCAGGAGTTAAAATTTCAGGGCAGATTTCTAAATTCGCTGTAGGGAATCCTAATTCACTACCAATTTGATCACCTTTAATTACTTTTCCTATAACTTTGTATTGATCCCCTAGGTAAGTATTTGCCTTCTCAATTTTGCCACTTTTAATCAATGAATTAATCGATGAGGTTGATATGATTTGTTCATTTAATTTATTCATTTTAACAAAAGTTAAACTAAGTTGTAATTTTTTACAAAGTGTAAACAAATCATCTCCAGAAAGTTGATCATGGCCAAGTTTTGTTTTTTCACTAACAATTAAATGATTCATATTGGCCATTTTTTTTAAAAAACAAAGGAATTCTTTAGAGGATAAGTTTTTTATTTCATTGTTAAAATCCAAGGGATATATGTAATCTATTCCTTGTTGAGATATTTTGTTTATTCTGAAATTTAAATCTGAAAGATACGATCGCTTTTCATTTTTATTAATAAATTCCCTTGGTCTTTTTTTGAAAACTATTGCTAAGGATTTTAAATTATTTTTTTTAGCTATGAAATTAGTTTTTTCTAGTAATAGTTTATGACCTTTATGAACACCATCAAATGTTCCTATGCATAAAGCAGTTTTGTTTTGATTTATAATTTTTGAAAGATTATTTAACTGATCAACAGCTTTTTTTATCATGCTATTTCTATAATTTAGGTACCTAGTTGTTCATTTGCTTGCAAAATAATTTCTTCTGTTTTTTCCCATCCAACACATTTATCAGTTATGGACACACCATATTCTAAACCAGTTGTATCTGAATTTAAACTTTGGCTCCCCGGATTTAAATTACTTTCTAACATTATGCCTATAATATTTTTATTACCAGAGGTTATTTGATTTATAACGTTCTCAAAAACGATAGGCTGTCTATTATGATCTTTATTAGAATTCCCATGTGAACAATCGACGACTATATTAGGTTTAAGATTGTTTTTATCTAATAATTGTTGAGCATTTTTTATAGATTCTTCATCATAATTTGGTCCTGATGCTCCTCCTCGTAAAATTATATGATTTGCCTTATTTCCATTCGTTACAACCACTGAAGTTTTCCCTTCATGATCTATACCTAAAAAAGCATGTTCCCCTTCACATGCAATCATACCATCGATGGCTAATTGAACTGAACCACCTGTTCCATTTTTAAAGCCTATTGGCATTGATAATCCACTTGCCATTTGTCTGTGCGTTTGACTTTCTGCAGTTCTGGCTCCTATGGCTCCCCAAGAAACTAGATCTCCAATATATTGAGGGGTGAAAGGATCTAGAAATTCTGTAGCAGTAGGAAGTCCGATATCAGTGATTTCTGACAAAATTTGTCTAGCCATATTAATTCCTTTAGGGATATTAAATGTGCCATTTAAGTCTGGATCATTAATAAGACCTTTCCAACCTATTGTTGTCCTAGGTTTTTCGAAATACACTCTCATCACGATGAAAATATTTTCTTTTACATCTTCAGCAAGTTTTTTTAATTTTCTTGCATATTCAATTCCAGCTTTTGTATCATGAATTGAACAAGGTCCAACTAACAGTAATAGCCTTTTATCTTCACCAGAAATAATTTTTTGTATACTTTCTCTTGAATTTTGTACAAGCTTTGCTTGATTATCTTTAAGAGGGATTTTTTCAAAATATGATTCTGGTGATGGAAGAGTTGTTAATTCATTTATGTTTATATTTTGTATTTTGTTCAATTTTTTCTCCTTAAAAAATTAATGTCAATTAAATAAAAAAAAGACTCTTGTCAGAGTCTTTAGAGTTATTTAAATTTACTAATGAATACTACAAAGACTCCAATCTTTCAAAATAATAATAATATGTATAAAATTCAGTTTTCATCTTTTTTTGCTTATTCATTTCTAGTGTAACTTAATTTTAAAGAAATTTCCTATTATTTATAGATCGGGCCTTAATGTAATGGCTCCATTGAGATACACGTGTTTTATTTGAGTTTGAATTTTTATAGTATTCCAATGAATTAAAATTCTAATGCATTTTTGTAATCCCTCTGGATTATCTATTTCATGCATGTTTAATAATGGGACTTCATTCATGGATAATTTTTTTCTTGCGGCTACTGCTGGGAATTCTGCATTTAAATCTTTTGTGGTAGTGAAAAATATAGAAGCAATGTCATGAATTTCTACATTATTTAAAGTTATCATTTCTCTTAATAGATTGAATGTAGAATCTATAATATTTTCTTTAGTATTATTTGCAACTGTTGTTGCTCCTCTGATTCCTCGTACAGACATTTTTCCTCTTGCTTACATAACCAAATTAAAATAATTCAGATATAAAATTACTTGCCACTTCAATTATCTTATCATTTTTTGTATCTTTTAATTTATTTATTAACGCTGAACCTACTACTGCAGCATCAGCAAATTTAATTACATTAGTTATATCATTTTTAGTGGATATTCCAAATCCAACCGCCACGGGCACATTGGTATGCTTTTTTACTTGTTCAACGAGATTTTGTACTCTGTCAAAAACAATGTTTCTTTCTCCTGTCACTCCGAGTACAGATACACAATATATAAAACCTGTAGCTAATTTGGTCGCTTTTTTAATGATTTCTTTTGAAGAGTTTATTGAAAGAAGTGGGATAAAATCAATAGAATATTGATTAAGTATATTAACAAGAGGTTTCGATTCATTTACAGGTAAGTCTGCAACAATCAAACCATTAACTCCTGATTCCTTTGCTTCTTTGCAGAAGGTGTGCATATCATACGCAAGAATATTATTATAATAACCCATTAGAACTATAGGAATTTTTAATCCTTTTTTTCTAGCTATACGAACAGTTTTAATACATTCCTGGGTATTTATACCATTTTTGATTGCTATGTTACTAGAATACTGAATAGTTAAGCCTTCAGCTAAAGGATCACTGTTTGGTATTCCTATTTCAATTATGGAAGACCCAGATTTCTCTAAAGCAAATAATAAATCAACAAAATTTTTCCTTTTTGGGAAACCACAAGTAATAAATGGAATAATATTGGTTTTTTTGTTATTTGTTATAGTTTCTTTTATAAACATTATTCGATCTTAATTTTATTTTGATAATATTATAACGTTTGCATTGTTACTATCAGTGCGAAAAGATTATGCAAAGAATGAATTATTGTAGAAGGAATCAAGTTATTAGTTTTCAGTCTTATAAGTGAAAGAGAAATTCCTAATATCACTGCTGGGATTATTGCTGATAATTCAAAATGTATTATCCCAAAAAAAATTGAATTTAATGCAATCGCGTAAAAATTATTCAATCTAATTTTTAAAATTTTAAATAAATATCCTCTAAATATTAATTCCTCAAATATAGGTCCCACTATTACTGCTAAGAAAAATATTAAAAAATAATTATTATTTAAAGCTTCTACAACCATTTTAGAATAATTTGAATCATTGAAAGTATTCAAATTGAAAAATTCTATAATTATTCCCCATAATAAAATTATTGGCCATGCCAAAAAATAATATGATAAAGAAATTCTTATTGTCTTGGCAATTTTACTTTTAAAAATGTGTTTTATTTCTAACCAATTTGCAACATTGTTATCATATTTAGAAATGATGATTAATATAAAAATAACTAATCCTCCGTTATACATCATAAATTCAAATAAAATTTTTATACCTTCATTTGAAAAAATATTTTTTATCAAAGAAATTAGAAAGATTAATGTGATAAGAAAAAGAACATTTTTTGTATTCAATTGATTTTTGTGAACCAAAGATAAAAAAAATTTAATAACAAAAGCTGATAATAAACAGAGTGATAAAAACTTTATTAATTCTGAGAAATTTGATTCATTTAAGCTTATGATCGTGGATAATTTGATTCCTAAAAGATTCAATAACAAAGTTTGTACTATAAATAACACAATTAATAAAAAATCCAAAATGAAAGGATCTTTTATTTTGAAATATTTTATTAATTCCAAGTAACATCCCCAAAAATGTGACTTTTATGCTTAAAATTTTTGAATTCTTTCTTAGACTCACGTATATCAGTAAATTTCCCATGACCAGGTAGTATTTTAGTTTCTTCTGGTAATGTATAAATTTTATTTTTTATTGAATTATATATACTTTGAAAATTTAAAGAGCTACTAGTTTTTCCGGGACCTCCAGGGAATAATGTATCCCCAGTAAATAAAAATTTACTCTCTTCGTTTGGTTCAAAAAGAAGACATATTGAGCCTTCAGTATGACCTGGTGTTATTAGTGATTCAATTTTGATATCACCATTTATTATTGATTGATCTTTTAGTATCGGTAAAAGATTTTCATTATTAGTTATGTACCTAGCATCTTTTAGCCCTATTGTGATATATATTTCCCCAATTCTATCAACAAGTAACTTAAGTCCTTCAATGTGATCATGATGTCCATGTGTAATTATTACTTGGATTTTTTCTTGATTTAATGATTTGTCTATTTTATTTCTTTGTATTTTTGACAGTAAGTCCCTAGGATTTTCAGGTACATCAATTATTGTTGCATGTTCTGATTTTTTTGAAGATATTAGATAAGAATTATTTGATAGAAAGCCCGAAACGAAGTATTCGATTGTATAATTTTCATTTTCAAATATGTTCATGAAGATTGAGGTTCTGGGAATCCTTTTCCTCTTTTAGTTTTGGGGGCCTTCCCCTTCTCTGGATTTACTTGTGTTGGTTTAGGCTTTTCAATTACTATTTCAACTTCTTTACCTTCCATAATATCTTTAAATTGATCTGCATCTAAAGTTTCATATTTCAAAAGATAATTAGCAACCAATTCAAGTTTATCTTTGTTTTTTGTTAAAATATTTTTTGCATTTTTCTGACCAACTTTTAACAAATTATCAATTTCATTATCTATTTTTACGGCAGTTTCATTTGAATAATCTTGCTCTTCGTTATGCTCTTTACCTAAAAATATTGCTTGTTGTCTTTTACCATAGGTTCTATAAGCAAACCCAGTAGCCATTCCGTAACGCATAACTACTTCTCTGGCTATTTTCGTTGCTTGTTCAAAATCATTTGCAGCTCCAGTTGTTAAAACACCTTCTATAAGTAATTCAGCTTCTCTTCCACCCATAGAGGAAGCAATCATAGCTTCCAGTTCGGTTTTAGTTACCAATGATTGATCTTCTTGTTCATATCGAGTAAAACCACCTGCGTGTCCCCTTGATACTATTGTAACTTTTCCTATACTTTTACCGTCAGGAATAAAATGAGATACAACAGCATGTCCTGCTTCATGATAAGCAACAAGTTTTTTCTCTTTATCATTAATCACTTTAGATTTTCTGGCTGGACCCATTGATACTCTATCAATGGCTTCAGTAAGGTCTGAAAGAACTATAGTTTTTCCATTTCTTCTTGCAGCAAGTAAGGCTGACTCATTAATTAAATTTGCTAAGTCAGCTCCTGAAAATCCTGGAGTTTGTCTAGCAATCGTTCCCATCTCAACCTGTTTTTCTATAGGTTTCCCTTTGGAATGTACAGCTAAAATTTCTGTTCTTCCCTGAAGATCTGGATTGTCAATAGTTACTCTTCTATCAAATCTTCCTGGACGCAGAAGAGCAGGATCTAGAATATCTGGTCTGTTTGTTGCAGCTATAACAATAACATTCGTATTAGTATCAAACCCATCCATTTCTACTAAAATTTGATTTAATGTCTGCTCCCTTTCATCATGGCCACCACCGAGACCTGCACCTCTATGTCGTCCTACAGCATCTATTTCATCAACAAAAATTATGCATGGAGAATGCCTTTTTGCTTGACTGAATAGATCTCTTACTCTTGATGCTCCAACTCCTACAAACATTTCAACAAATTCAGATCCAGAAATAGAAAAGAAAGGAACTCCAGCTTCTCCAGCTACGGCTCTAGCTAACAATGTTTTTCCTGTTCCTGGAGGCCCAACCAATAATACTCCTGAAGGAATTTTTGCTCCAATTGATGTGAACCTATCTGGAAACTTCAGGAATTCTACTACTTCCTGCAATTCTTCTTTTGCTTCAGGAACACCTGCAACATCAAAAAAAGTAACGTTGGCCTTACTTCCAACAAACATTTTTGCTCTACTTTTGCCAAAGTTCATAGCTTGAGAACCCGAACCTTGAGCTTGTCTCATTATAAAGAATAAAAACCCAAACATTAAAATGAATGGTAAAAGACTTAAGATGATTGAAAATATTGTTCCTAGGCCACTTCCAGATTTAACCTCAACAGAATATGCTGAAGAATCTACATTTGAGGCTTCCATGATGTCGTAAACACTTGTCCCAGGTTCTTTAGTTGCCTTGAATGTCTCAGTATTTTTAGTGTATACAAGTTTATCTCCGTTAACCTGAATTTTTACAGGACTGGCTGTACCTTCAGAACTCTTCGATATTCTTACCAAATGTCCGAGATCTTTTTCTGTAGAACCTTCAAAGGATCGATTGAGAAACAGATAAAACACCGCAATTAAAATCAAACCCACAATTACGTATGTAACACTGTTTGAAAATAATTTTTTATTCATAATAAATAAATGGTCCTAAATAATTTTACTTTATATATTAAAAATCCTATCATATCAAACACAAAAATAGTTATTAAAAGTAAAATTTTGCCTTCTTTAAAAGTTAAATAGAGTTATGATATTATAGAATCTGAAAAAAATAAAAAAAAGTTTGTTATTCAAAAAAAGATTTAGGAGTAGACAATAGCGAAAGATTATAGAGTTAATGAAAGAATCAGAACCCCTTCTGTAAGATTGGTATCTGGTGATGATCAGTCGAACTCTAGAATATTGAAAATTTCTGAAGCTTTAGAATTGGCTTCAGAAAATGGACTTGATCTAGTAGAAGTATCCCCTAACCAGGATCCACCTGTATGTAGATTACTTGATTATGGAAAATTCAAATACGATATTTCTAAACGAGAAAAGAAAAACAAGAGTAAAACAGTACAAAGTCAAAGAGAAGTTAGATTAAGACCTGGAACATCTAGACATGATATTCAATTAAAGGTAAAAAAAATAAGAGATCTATTGGATAGTGGATCAAAAGTAAGAATAGCTGTTATGTTAAGAGGTAGGGAACTTGCCCATCCTGACGTTGCAATGAAAGTATTGAGAACTGTAGCAGAAGGCGTTAAAGATATCGCCAAATTAGATAAGGCTCCAGCTAATGAAGGAAGAAATATAAGTTTAGTGGTTTCTCCAGGATTGCCACCTGGGACATTGAAAAAAAATGAAAAAGCAATAAATAAATAATTTAAAATAAAATGCCAAAAATTAAAACAAATAAAGCAGCAAAAAAACGTTTTCATATTACGGGGTCTGGAAAAGTCATGAGAACCAAAGGGCCAAAAAGCCATCTTAGAAGAAAAAAGGCCAAAAGAGTTAAAAGACTTTTTGGAGCCAAGGTTGAATTATCTTCTTCAGTAATATCAGATAAAATAAAGAATCTAATAAAATAATTTTGGGAGCAATATGTCTAGAGTAAAAGGTGGAAAAACTACGAGAAGACGTCATAAGTCTATATTGAGCCAAGTTAAAGGCCATAGAGGGGCTCGAAGAACCAGAATAAAAGCAGCTAAAGAATCATTAACCCATGCTTTGAATTATGCAACAAAACATAGACATCTAAAGAAACGTAACATGAGAAGTCTTTCTATTACTAGGATTAATGCTGCAACTAGGATTCATGGTTTATCCTATTCAAAATTTATAAATCTTTTAAGTATTAACAATATAGAATTAGATCGCAAATCTATAGCTGAACTAGCTATTAGGGAACCTGAAGGTTTTAAGACCTTGGTTGAATCAATAAAAAAATAATAATTTAGAATTCCATAAATTTTATAGAACTGTCTACAATCACTAAACTCATTATTATAAAAAGATATAGAAGAGAAAAGATATAAGTAGATATAGCTTCTTTTTTGTTTGCAATCTTAAATAATTTAAAAGATTTGTAAATAAATATCCCTCCAACTAATATGGAAGATGTCATAAAAATCCATCCTAAAGAATTAGCCACAACACCTGTTAGTACAGTAATGAAAAGTAAAATGATACTGTACAAAAAAATTTGTAAAGAAGTATTTTTTATACCTTTAACGACGGGAAGCATTGGAATGTTTGCTTTTTCATAATCATCTTTTATCATAATTGCAAGTGCCCAAAAGTGCGGAGGGGTCCAGAAAAAAATTATCAAAAATAAATATAATGCTTCTAAAGTTATTGAATTACTTATAGATGCATAGCCTACCAATGGAGGAATTGCACCTGCTGCTCCTCCAACAACAATATTTTGTACGGTTCTTTGTTTGATATATAAAGTGTAAAAACCTACATACAAAAAAGATCCAAGAAGTGCCAAAAGAGCTGCAAGTAAATTATTTATTGTAAATAAAATAAGGAATGAAGCCACTATAAGAATAATTCCAAACACCAATGCATTTTTAGGCTGTAACTTCCCCTCAACTATAGGTCTATGTTTTGTTCTACCCATATTTTTATCTATATCTTTTTCGAAGTACATATTTAGTGCAGATGAACCTCCTGCTGCAAAATATCCCCCAAGTAATAATCCAACTAAGCTTATCATATTTGGGACTCCTTTCTCCGCTAAAAAAGCTCCACTTAAACTAGAAAAAACAAGTAGTGTTTGCACTCTTGGTTTTGTGAGCAAAAAATAATTATTGATCAATGAAAAATATTTATTTGCTAATATCATGTTTGTTTATCTAAATTATTTATTTTATAGTCTCTAACAGAGATAATTATAGCCACCGATAGCATCCATGTAAGTGTTGCTAAAGACAAATGAAGTGTTCTTGACCAGACAGTAAATTCTGTTAGAGGGATTAAAGCTCCACTAAAAAATTGAGATAATCCTATAATTAAAAATAATTTTCCTATTTTACTCGCTAAAGTAGATGGAAAATGCTTTATTAAATTATAGTTAATAGTAATTAAATAATAAATTAGTCCAATAGAAATGATTCTGTGAATCATGTGTATCCATTGGGAAGAATGCTTTGGTAAGAAGTAATCAGAGCAAAGAGGCCATTTATAACATACTGCCCCTGCTTGCTGCCATACCATATAAGCTCCTGACAAAATAGTAATTAATGTGAAGGCAGATGATGTGATGGCTAAAAATTTTATTTTGTTTCCAAAATTAGACTCTGGTTTTACGGTTTCTAAGCTTATACCAGTTGTCATGAGAGCAGCAATTATTAAAGCTCCGGTCAAATGAAGAGTTCTTATAGCAGGATCTAAATCAGATAAAACAACTATTCCGCCTATGCCTCCTACAATAACTATTAATATTAGAGCAAAGGTGTAAATTATAGTTATGTTGTTAAATTTTTTATATAAAAAAAATGAGAGAATTAAAAGAGCAATAGAGACTAGCCCGAATAATGTTCCAGAAGTTCTATGGCTCCATTCTATAACAGCATTTATATCATTTAAAGGAGGAACCCATGATCCAAAACAAGTTGGCCAATCAGGACACCCATCTCCTGATCCGGTAACTCTGGTGAAAGCTCCACATGTAGGTTGAAAAAAAGAAAAGAAGCAGCCTAGGGCAGCAAAAATTAAGAAAAGTTTTCTTTTTTCTTTGTTTTTAATCGACATATTTTAATTACACTAGATATTAGAAATTTAAGATATATTAAATTTACTGAATTTAATTTAAATTAAGTTATTAACAAGAAAATCAGGAAAATATAATATGGCAATATTAGGTATAGAAACTTCATGCGATGAAACAGCATGTGGCATAATCAATTTAGATGGAGAAGTTCTTAGTAATGTTGTGGCGTCTCAAATTGATACCCATGCTGCATATGGAGGTATTATTCCTGAATTAGCTTCGAGAGCACATTTAATAAATATTTATAAGGTATATAAGCAAACACTAAAAGAATCAAAAATCTCTTCAAAAGATATAAAGGGAGTTGCAGTAACTTACGGGCCTGGATTGGCAGGATCTCTATTAGTAGGTATAAATTTTGCAAAAGGATTATCCATGTCTTTAGGTGTACCCTTGATAGGAGTTAACCATCTTGAGGGACATATTTTGGCTGCTTTAATTAGAGATAATAAGCTTAACCTAGATCTTGATGATTCATTTTTCCCAAGTCTATGTTTATTGATTTCCGGAGGACACACCGAACTTATTTTAATGAAATCTTATGATACCTTTTCACTAATTGGTCAAACTAGAGATGATGCAGTTGGAGAAGCATACGATAAAGTGTCTAGGCTGTTGGGTCTTGGATATCCAGGAGGACCAATAATTGAAAAAATGGCAAAAAATTTTTCGGATAAAAATAGATATGTCTTACCGAGATCTTGGCTAAATGATACTTATGAATTTAGTTTTAGTGGTCTGAAAACTGCAACAATGAATTTGACTAACAAAGAGCTTTATTCAAACAGTTTAAACAAAGAGGAAGTCCGAAAGACTATTTCGGATATATCCTATGCCTTTCAAGAATCAGTTTTTGATGTTTTATATTCTAAGACATCAAATGCTGCAAAAGAATTTAAATGTAAAAACATTTTGATATCAGGAGGAGTAGCAGCTAATGGTTTTTTGAGAGAAAATTTTTTATCTCAGAGTTCATATAAAGTTATTTTCCCAGAAAAACAATTGTGTACTGATAACGGAATAATGATAGCTTCTAGAGGTTTGATAGACTATCAAAAAAATAAGAAATCAAATGAAAATTTGGAAGTTACACCTCAATTGAACATTTTATGATTTTTTGATTTTACAATTAGACAAAAGCAAAAAAATTACATTTCTTTGCTTTTGTCTTTTATATTGTTGATAAATTTTTTAACTAGCATCATTTTATTTTTAGGGAATTCTATAGAAATCAAATCTCGATTTGTTTTTATTGCTAGTTTCATGTAGTTACTTTTAACAAAATAATCTAAAAGAAAAAATGTTGCACACAAAAAAGACAATGCTGATAAAAGAGTATTAAAAAAACTTTCGAATAAGAAAAACCAAATTATCAAGGATAGTAATAAGCTCAACGAAGCCCATATTAATTTTCCATTTGCTAAATTATTTTTATCAATGTTTAAGGAGGTGATTTTACTTAAATGAATTGCCTTATAAGATTCATCAAAATCTTTATATCTTAAATAATTTCCATTAATGATAATTTTCTTCCCACCAAAAGATAAATATTTTAATGTTTTCATCTAGCTATTCTTTTCAACAAATGTACGTGCATTATCTAGCATCAGTGTATGAATATCAGTAGTGTTCATAATATCACTGGCTACAATTTTCTTTTGTTTTCTAGCTTTATCATCGATTTTTTTTGTCAATTGAACTCTTTCTTTATGATCAGGCTCCCCTGGTAAACCCATTGAAGCTGCAAGATCATTTGGGCCACCAGTTACTCCTGATAAACCTTTTACAGATAATATTTCATCAAGATTTTCCCACCCTTTGACTGACTCTATTTGTCCAATTACAAGCATATTTTTGTTGGTCCATTTAGCAAATTCTAGTTTACCTCCGTAAGTTTTGAGTTTTTTGTCATCACCAAACTCTGTTCCTCTACCTCCCCCCCAAGATCTTTTACCGTTAGGAGGAAACAGACAGGCATCAGCAAAACTTTGAGCTTGTTCTTTACTTTCAATATGAGGTCCAGTTATACCCTGTATACCCCGATCAAGAAACAAATTAATCCAATAAGGACTACAGTCTGGGACTCTGGCTGTTACGGACATCCCGTAACCATTTGCAACTCTACATATATCATCTATTGATTCAGGAGTAAAATATCCGTGTTCACCATCACAGTTTATTGCATCAAAACCTACATGATGTGCCATTTCCACTAAATGCAAAGAGGGAAAAGTAAGCCCAAATACATTGGCTTTTTTATTATTATTAATTTTGTTTATGATTGTATTTTCTATCATTGTTTTTCCTTAATAATCAAATTTTAAATTTTTTTAATAGCCCCACCTTTTGATAAAGGCTTATTTAAAGGTGGATGTTTTTTTATTTCATTTTCATTCATTGTTAATCCCAATCCTGGCTTGTTATTTATAGTAACATAACCATTTTTTTGACGAGGGAATCCAGTAAACACTTTGAAGTATTGAGGTGAGTAAAATTCTGCGTGATATTCCATTATTTCAAAATTCAAAATCGATTTACTTAGGTGCATTTCAGCTATTGCCCCTACTGGAGAGCATGTATTATGAGGGGCTATTGTAATATGCTTAGATTCAGCAAGGATTGCTATTTTTTTCAATTCTGTTATTCCTCCAGCATTTGCTATATCGGGTTGTAACACATCGGCTGCATTTTTTTCTAGAATTTCAGAGAAAGGAAACTTTGTATATAATCTTTCACCTGTTGCTATAGGTACATTAACTTTTTCCCTAACTTGTTTCAATTCATCTATTTTTTCTTCTGAAACGGGCTCTTCGTAAAAAAGAGGATCATATTTTTTTATCATATCTCCTATTTTGATAGCATTCATAACGTTAAATTTTGCATGAGCTTCTATTAAAATCTCTACATTTTTTCCAACTGTTTCTCTTACTGATTTAATTCTATTTTCTGCTAAATATAATTCTTCTTTTGAAATTTTGTAAAAATTATGTTGTCCAAAAGGATCAAATTTTAATGCTTTATAACCCATTTGTATAACTTTTCTTGATTCATTGGCATTTTGCTCTGGTGTTCCTGGGTTGGTATACCAACCATTTGCATAAACTAATAATTTATCTCTCTGAGAGCCTCCTAATAGCGTATATATAGGCAATTTTAAAATTTTTCCTTTAATATCCCAAAGGGCTATGTCTAATCCAGAAATAGCAGTAGACGATATCCGTCCTCCTCTTTGCATTGAGTTATTATACATATTTAACCAAAGTGATTCGGTATTTATAGGATCCTCTTCTTTAAGAAATTTTTCAAAAAGATATTTTGTTTCTTCTATAATGATTTCATCTTCTCCTAAGGAACTAGCATCTCCTATCCCAAATATTTCAGGATCATTTGTCTTAATAATTGGAATTAACCAGTTTCTAGAAGCATTATGATGTTTAGCCGAAAACCTTCTAAACTCTAAATCTGTAATTTTATGCATTTTATAAATTCCTTCATTTTTCCACTAAATAACAATTTTATTTATTGTTACCTTAGAACAGTATAATCTGAAAAAACTCCATCTGCTATATAACTTTTTATGACAATTAATTTTCGTAAATAAATTTAATGGCATTTTATGAATAAATTACGAATAAAAAGGCTAAAAATATAACCAAAAATTGGACATTAAAGCTCATTTCAATATTGACACATAATATTTATATAGATATGCTCAAATGATACTGGCAGTTTGTAACAGTTGCGCTTGGATTTGTTAATTAAATAAGTCGAAGCAAAATGAATTATGTAACTGCTAAAACAATAAACAATATCCGTTGGTATTCCAGCGGAGAAGGTTTGGAGGAAATTTTTATGAGTATGAATATACTACGTAAATCCGGCTTATTAGTAGGTTTACTTGTTGCTTCAATGCTTATGGTTATGGGAATTGCTTGTGGTGGTTCTGATGCGCCTGAACGGTCATCACCAACTACTGGATCAAGTGCAGCCCCAGCACCAGCAGCACCAGCAGCACCTGCACCTGCTGCCAAAGCCGCTGCCCCAGCTGCACCAGCTAAAGCTGCTGCTCCTAAAGCTGCTGCTCCAGCAAAAAAAGCTGCGAGTCCTGCAACTAAGGCTGCCGCAAAAACAGCTGCACCAGCCAAAGCCGCAGCGCCAAGTGGTCCTAGTGGAAAGCTTATTAGAGCTCACCATGAGGTAAATCCTGTATTTGGGACACCATGGTCAGGTCCATATAAATGGTCTGCTGCAGATTTGATCGGTATTGGGGAACACCTTTTCTATTTTGATAAAGGTAACGCTATGACTCCTCAGATGGCAAAATCATGGTCTGTTGACCCTGCTGGAACTAAAGTCACTATTGAACTTAACAAAGGAATGAAGTGGCAATCTCCTAAAGGGTATGAAGATACAGACTTTGGTGAAGCTGATGCGGACAGTATAGTAAGATGGTTTAACACCGTTAACGGTACAGTAAACCCTGATAGTTCTTACCCAGATTCTGGTGACTTAGGAGCTATTTTCACTAAGGCTGAAAAGACCGGTGATTACACATTCACAGTTGGATTGGTAAGTCCAGTATTTTTCTGTTTACCACTTTCTGAGTTCGGATGTTTGGGTGCTGCTCCTGTAATTGGTGCAACAGAACACGTTGACATTATGGGTGCTGACTGGGCAAGTAAAAATGCTGTTATGACAGGACCATATGTACACGGTGATTGTAACGCTGGAGACAGATGTTCAGTGTACGCTGTTGAAGACCATTGGAGAGCTACACCAAATGTAGCTGAAATTGAAGTAATTCAGGTGCCTGAAGCTCAAACTCAGGTTGCTATGTTGAAGTCTGGTGAAGTTGACATGGCTGTAGTTGACTATAAACTACTAGCTGATGTTGTTACCGGCTCTGATGACTTACGATTCCTAGAGACTATGCCAGGTGGATATGTTGGACAATCAATCATATTCCCAGGAAACCTTTGGGAAGAAACTCATGCAAGAAGTGGTGAAGCATTGAATGCTTGGGATTCTCCTGCATATGACAAGGATGTTCCTTGGATTGGAGACCCATGGCAAGTTGATTCATACCACGAAGGAAGTACTGATTCATCAGTTGTTAGATACACTGATACAGACAACCCTGCAGGTATGAGTGACATGGAACAAGCTAGACTAGTAAGACTAGCTCTTTCCACAGCTTTGGATAGAGCTGCCATTAATGATGTACTTCTTAATGGAATTGGAACACCTATATATTCAGAATATATGGGACCAGAATATCCAGGATGGGATCCAGATAGAGACACTGGTATATGGGATGCTACTGGAAACAAGACAGCCGAAACCGGTGGAGTAATATACGAGTTGCCTGATGGAGACATTGTGGCTGCTGGTAAACTACTTGATCAAGCTGGTTACCCAGCAGATGCTGATGGTAATAGACCCATTGATGGCTTAGTACTACAAGCTTATGCAGCTGAAGCAGGTCCAGTAGGACTTGAAGTAGCTGACACAGTTATGAGTGACTGGGCTAGATTAGGAATAGAAATCTCAGGATTAGTCGAAGACTATGGTGGAGTTATCTCTCCTAGAATGAAGAGAAGAGAACAATACTTACCTGTATTGAAAAACTGTGATGTTCATTCAAACGTTTGGCCACAAGACTGGCCAATACCTCCAGTTGACACTTCAAGAACACGACCTTCATGGGGTTGTGGATTTGAGTCAAAATTTGGAGCAAAAATGGTTAGTGACGTATTGATGGAAAAGGATGTTGACGAGAGAAAGAGAATGCATATTGATTCAGTAGATTACTCAATGTACTGGTTACAATACGCAGGTGTTTTCCAAGTTCCTAAAGGTATCGTTGTAAACGATAAAATTAAGGAATGGAACGCTCCTCAACAGCACTATGCTAACGTTTCTAACAACCCAGAATTGATTGTTCTTAAGTAATTATTGATTCAAACGGATTAGTTTTAATGCTAATTAGTAAAAAAAGTGGGAAGAATGCTTTATTTCTTCCCACTTTTTTTGTACCATCTTTAGATAAATTATTTTATTACCCAAGGAGAGGTTGTGCTTCGTTTTTTAATAGGAAGATTTTTTTCCTCATTTTTGTCAATAGTGGGAGCAACTCTAGCTATTTTTACTTTAACAAATTTTCATAATGATCCAAGGTTACTGTTTGTTCCAGATAGTGGTAACGGTATAACTCAAGAACAATGGGACAGATTGGGCGAAAGGCTTGGGATGAATAAACCTTTCCATACTCGTTATATTGAATGGATAGGACGGACTTTAAGAGGAGATTTAGGTATGTCCTTGGCTAGAAGTATGGCAGTAACCGATATTCTTGTTGCAAAAATACCAGCTACCCTTGAACTGGCTCTGGGAGGATGGGCTTTTGCGATTGTTCTGGGTATTCCTACGGGAGTTGTAGCGGCAGTGTATAGGGGTTCGGTATGGGATTACATAGCTAGATTTATGGCTTTGGTAGGACAAGCTGCGCCACCTTTCGTTACTGGTCTTATTTTGATATATATATTTAATCAATGGATAACAATAGGAGGAGAACCTCTATTGCCTGCAGGAGGGAGATCCCCAGAATTTGATGTTAAAGATTATATTCTTCCATGTGTAGCTTTAGGATGGGGTGCAGCTGCAGCACTTATGAGACTTACTAGATCTTCTATGTTAGAAATTTTGGATTCCGAATATATAAGATTGGCTAGGGCAAAAGGAGTAAACTGGTCAACGGTTATATTTAAGCATGCCTTAAGAAATGCGTTGATAGCTCCCGTTACAAGTGCTCTGTTGATTTTTTCAGGATGGCTAAACGGTGCTTTGGTAGTAGAAATTATATTCTCATGGCCTGGTATTGGTTTTGATGCTTTATACAAAGCAGTAAATGACAATGATTTCCCTCTTTTGTTGGGTACAGTTTTTGTATTTATTCTTATATATTTGATTTTTGCCACTTTAGCTGACATTGCATATACAATAATAGATCCACGAGTCAGATTAAATTAAGGAAAGGTTTTATTAATGAGTACAGCTTCTCAAAGCTCTAAGAATATACTTATGATATTTCCTTATTTGTGGTGGTATTTTAGAAGATATCCAATTTTTCCAGCAATTGTATTAATTGTATTAGTAATAGCCGCGATAATAGGTCCCACAGTTGCTCCATATGAAAGAGACATAGGCGATGTAAGACTGAGGCATTCTCCACCAGGATATGGTGATGTAAAATTTCCTGCTAGAAATATAGATTTAAATGAAGCATATGGTGCTGATATCCCTGCTGGAACAGTTTTTCAGTTAGAGTTTGAATTGACTACTGATAATAGAATCTTTGATATTGATGGTGATGGATCCTTTAACAATAATGTCTCATGGAATGAAGAATCAGTTAGTACTCCAGACATACTTTTCAATCAAATAACGGATGATAAAGAGAAGGTTTTCTTTGAAATAAAAGCAAATGAAGCAATAGTTGATGGCGTAAATGATATAGTTACTCTTGATATTCAAGCAGTTAGAACTGATACAAAAATAAGAGACTATTGGCCAACAGGTTATCATTTTATGGGTAATGATCATGTAGGGAGAGATGTATTTAGTCGTCTTCTTCATGGAGCTCAAATTTCAATGATGGTTGTTGGAATATCTTTAGTTGTAGGAATGACAATTGGTGTAGCCTTGGGACTTATAGCCGGGTATGCGATGGGTAAAGGAGAGCCCAATATAGGGTTCTGGATTACTGTAAGAGGTAAAAGAAGAAGGATTGTAATATTAAGTCCTTGGCTTATAGACGAAGTTATAACTAGATTTGTTGATATATGGTATGCATTGCCATTCTTGATGGTAGCTTTGGTTGTAACGCTTATATTTGGAAGGGGATTAACCGTTTTAATGGGAGTATTGGCATTGATAGCTTGGAGTGGATTTGTAAGGGTTATTAGGGCACAAACACTTATTATAAGAGAAATGGATTTTGTCGCTAGTGCTAAAGTGAATGGAGCTACTCCAACTAGAATATTATATAAACACATTCTTCCAGGAGTTTTAAATACTGCCGTTGTTGTTGCTACATTGAATACAAGTGGACTTATTTTATCAGAGTCAGTATTAAGTTTCGTTGGAGCTGGAATTCAACCACCAACACCAGCTTGGGGTGTTATGACGAATGAGGGTAGAGATTATTTGGCTATAGCCCCTCACCAAGTAATGGTCCCAGGAGGAGCTATATTTTTTGTGGTTTTAGCTCTTAACTTTTTAGGAGACTGGTTACGGGATAGATTAGACCCAAGGTTAAGACAAGTAGATTAAAAGGGATGGGAATATGTTTAATAAAAGGCTATTTATACTGTTAATTACCGTGTTTCTTATTGCATGTGGTGGAGAAGAATATGTTTCATACACAAACATCGTACAAACAACAACTGCTCAAAACATGCTTTCAAATGCAACTGCCACAGCTGTTGCAGAGGTTACCGAATGTGTTGGTCAACAGGGGATAGTTTTTCAAACTTTAAGTGATACAGAAAAAGAAAAATGGGTTAAAGAGTGTGAAAGTTCTTTTACAGCAGCAGCTCAAGCAGTTGGAAAAGATGCAGCAGCATCAGCTCAAGCCGTGGCGATTTCTTTAACTGCTACTGCGGAAGCTGGTGGAGAAGCAGAATGTTTTGGTTCTACTTGTGAAAAAGAAGAAGAAAAAATTGAAGTCGATATGCCTGAAGGACCAGTATTAGAAGGGCCTGTAGAGGTTAATATAGGTCAAGCTGGTGTGATGGAGCCTCAGACTATAAAGATTAAAGTTGGAACTACAGTTAATTGGCTAAACCCCAAAGGTGCCGCTAGTTCATCATCTGCTGATGAAGGGCAAGATGACATGTGGGATTCTGGTGCATTTAACAAAGGTCCATTTGATAAAAAACCTGAACAGTGGACCTATTCCAGAGAATTTACAATTCCAGGGTGTTTCACCTATAAATCTTTATTTAGCGGAGATGCTGATACTGGAAATTATGGTGTTGTTTGTGTTGTCGAATAATCTAATTATCCTCCACCTACAGGTCTGACTATCTCTATTCTATCCTTTTCTTTGATGGTTGTTTGTTCGTAATCTTTCCTTTCTATTATTGAACCATTTATTGCAACAGCAAGCATTTTTTTTTCTAGATTTTCTTTAATAAGTAGTTGTTGGACTGATATCAACTTATTAATTTTTATTTCTTTTCCATTTAAAATAATACTAATCATAAAATGAATTTAATTTTTTTATTTTTGAATTTATATTTTTTGCATTCGCAATATCTGTAATAATTGCTGCACCCTTTGCTCCAGCCTTTACTATTAAATTCAAATTAGTTGAATTAATCCCACCAATAGCAATGATTGGTTTATTAGATAAATCTATCATTTTTTTTAAGTTATTTATACCTAAAATATTACCATCAGGATGGGAATTAGATTTGAATATAGTTCCTAAAACAAAATAGTCTATGTATCTATCATCATTATATTTAAGTAATTCTGTCTCTGTATGGATTGCTTTAGAAATCCAAGAAGCACCACTAAATTTCTTTGCATTTTTACCATTTAATTCAGAAAATGATGGAATATGAAAACCGAAGGCATTAATTGTCTTACAAGTTTCGTAATCTTCATTCACAATTATTTTTAAATTTTTAGATTTTATTAAATTTGATGTTTTTATGATAAGGTTTTTTTTTATGGATTTTTTAGATCCCTTGAATCTTAATTGCAAGTATTCCAAATTAGTTTTGGATATTTTACTGATATGATCAAAAAAAATTTCCTCTGTAGAAAATTTCGATACATCAGTTACATAAATAATCATAAATCAAATTTTCGGGATATTTTCGACTGGACTACTTGCTATGGCATTATTCCGTATTGGTATCCTTCCAGATAAATAGGCTTTTCTTCCAGCTTGAACACCAAGTTTAAATGCTTCTCCCATTAATTTTGGATCTTCTGCTCCTGCTATAGCTGTATTTACTAAAACTGCATCTGCTCCACTTTCCATAACTAATGAAGCCTCTGAGGGAACTCCTAAACCAGCATCTACAACAACAGGAATATTTGATTGTTCTATTATAATGTTTATCTCTTCTAAAGCTAATACTCCTCTTCCAGAACCTATGGGGGATCCTAATGGCATAACTGTTGCACAACCAATATCTTCTAATCTTTTAGCTAAAACAGGATCAGGAGAAATATAAGGTAAAACTATAAAGCCTTCATTGACAAGAGTTTCACAAGCATCCAAGGTCCCTATTGGATCTGGTAACAAATATTTTGTATCTGGTATAACTTCAACTTTTATCCAATTGGAAGATGTAACTTCTCTAGCTAATTTAGCTGTGAAGATTGCTTCTTCAGAGGTTTTACTGCCAGCTGTGTTTGGTAGAATATTGTAATTATCCCAATTTATATCATCAAGAAGGTTTTTTTCTTTAGGATTATCAAAATTTATTCTTCGAATTGCTACTGTTATCATTTCAGTTCCAGAAGAAACTATAGATTCTTTAAGATCTTCAGAAGAGCGATGCTTCCCTGTTCCTGTAATTAATCTTGATTTAAACTTTTTTCCAGCAATTTCTAATTCATCCATTTTATTAAAGAAAGTATAATTTAATACACTATTAAAATTCTAATTATTAATTCGTTTTATAATATTATAGGATAAAAAATTTGATTATAAAAATAGATAAACATTTACCTTCTCCTGTAATCAAGGCAGCTTTGTTTGATTTAGATGGAACAATATTAGATGTTGAAGAAAATATCACTTCAGATATAAGTGATAGGATTCAATACATTTCTAATTACATTCCTGTATCTATAGTTTCAGGTAGAATTTTTTCTGAAGTTTCGAAATATTCAAATTTATTAAAACTAAAATCTCCTCAAATTTCTGAGAATGGGGCCATTATTTTTGATCCTCTTAAAAAAAATAAGATTATATACAAAAAATATATGGACAAGGATATAACTGATTCAATATTTCATGTTCTAGATAATAATAATGTTCCATATTTTTCTAGTTCTAATGGGAAACATATTACTCATAATTCTGGAAATAAAACAAATGAAATTAATATTATTACTTGTTTAGAATTAGATATTACAAAATTAAAAAATATAAAACCCTTTATTGAAAGTGATAAAATTTCTATTGTTTATTCTAGAGGAAGTCAAGATCAAAATTATATAAGTTTTACACCTAAAGGTATTAATAAATCAATTGCCATAGAGGAATATAAAAAGTTGTTGAATTTAAAAAGCTCTGAAATATTTGCTATTGGAGATGGTTTGAATGATATAGAAATGCTTAAATCAGTTGGTATTTCTGTAGCAATGGGCAATTCATATGAAGAAGTTTTTAAAGTTTGCAATTATTTTACAAAAAATTTTAATGAAGCAGGAACAATTATTGCACTTGACTGGATCATTAAAGGAATCAAATAAACACTATTTTCTTAGAGCCTTATAACTTGCTTCCAGTACGTTCCTCCAAATTTTAACTTCATTTGTAACGGTTGATATTAATTTTTTATCATAATAAGAAGGTGCAAATTTATTTAATCTATTTGAGATAATTTTTTTCTTATTGGTGTAATTTAACACAGAAAATGTATTAATAATATAAATTTTCAAAATTCTAGACATATCCTCGGGGCTTTTACTTGCTCCAAAAGGAGGTTCTGGAATTACCGCATCAACAATTTTTGATTCTAGGGCCTTTTTAGCTGATATTTTTTCATTGTTAGATTTTTTTTCTACAATATCTCCTGCCCAAAAAATGGAATGTTCTAACATAAATAAACTATCAGCAATTGTATAGGGTAATGCTGCTTCTCCTCCAGCTTCTCCAATAATAATTGAGATATGGAAATTATTAAAATTTATAAATTTGTCAATTAACTTTGATATATTGGGTCCAATTCCTCCAATTTCATTTTCAAATGATTTATTTATTCCGGTATTGTCAATAAAAGAAATTATTGGAAGATTAAATGTATTTGCTAGTTTGATTGCTTTAATTGATTCTAATAGATCTTTATTAGATAATTTACCATCTTGTTTTTTGTTATTCCTATTATAATTTTGTCCAATGATAATGGTGGGCTGTGAGGTAATTTTTGCTAAACCAAAATCAATGATCCCTTTTTCTTCATTTGAATTACTTAAAGACAAAAAGTCATCAAAAACATTTTTCATGTAATATGAAGAAGTTGGTCTACTCTTTTCTTTATATATATTTTTTAAGTTATTTTCTACATGTCTTGGTAAACTTAAATTTGTTTCTTTAGGGATTTTATTTTTAGAAGTCAGAATTTCAAGAATTGTGTACAATTCTATTTTTAATTTATCTCTTGGGATAATCCTATTTATCAAACCTTTATTGTAAAAATTTTCTGCTGTAACGTTTATTGAATTTTTATTTTTTGTTACATCAATAATTTCTTGAAGAGGAGACATTCCAATGATACTTCCTGGTTCAGCTAATTTTATATTAGCTCTTGAAGCAAATGAGCTGTAAACTTGGCCTCCAGAAGGATTTGTATACAAAGAAATATGAGGTACATTATTTTTCAACAAATCGTTACTAGCAATAACTGTTTTGACCATTTGTGAAAGTGAATGTAATCCTTCTTGTATTCTTTTCCCTCCACTTGAAATTATTGAAACTACAGGTAATTTATGTTTAGAAGCATATGCAAATGATTTAGAGATTTTGTCTCCAACAATAAGACCCATAGAACCTCCTAAGAATCCAAAGTCTAGTATGATTATTAGAGAGTCTATTCCTCCGATAGAGCATATCCCACTAATAGCTGCTTCTTCTAAACCAGTTCTATTACGTGTGCTCCTAACCTTTTTTTTATAGGATTTATTTAGTTCAAGATCAACGGGTTTGATAATAGAAATATTTTTATTAATTTCTTTAAATGATCCTTTATCACATACTATTTCTATTCTTTTTTTGAAGTTGATAGAATAATGAAAGTTGCAGAATGGACAAGTTTTATAACTTTTATAAAAATCAGTGCTAGAAATATTTTCATTGCAGTTAAGACAATTTGATAGGTCTTCACCAAGTTCTATAAAATTATTATCTCTATCATTCATTTCAATATTTAAGTATTTTTCTAGGTTTCCCAGGTTCTCCATTCCCAACTATCCCATTTTCTTCTAGCTCATCCATTAATCTTGCAGCTCTTGGATATCCTATTCTAAGTCTTCTTTGCAATAAAGAAGTTGAAAGGGTATTACTTTGAGTTGTTAATTCTAAAGCTTGGGAATATAAAGAATCTTCTGAAGCTCCATTATTAATATGCTTCTCTTCTTCTAAAGACAATGTTTCTAATTCGTATTCATTATTACCAGTCCATTGATTAATAATCATAGATATGTCATTTTCATCAAGGAATACACCTTGAATCCTTTTCATCTGAGGACTATCTATAGGACTAAATAACATATCTCCTTTACCAATAAGTTTTTCAGCACCAATACTATCTAGGACGGTCCTAGAGTCAATTTGTGACATTACAGCAAAAGATACCCTACTTGGAAAATTAGCTTTTATTAAACCTGTTACTACATCTACTGAAGGTCTTTGTGTTGCAACTACTAAATGTATTCCAGTAGCTCTACCTAATTGTGCTAAACGAACAATTAATCTCTCAATCTCATTCCCAGATTGAAGCATTAAATCAGCTAATTCATCAATTACAACTAAAATGTTCCACATTTTATGTGAATTATTCATTTTATTATTAAATTCAGTAATATTTTTTACTCCTGCTTTTTCCATGATTTTAAACCTATTCATCATTTCATTTACAGTGCTTGACAATACTTTGACAGCTTTCTCCGTGTCTACTATTACTTCATCGGTATATAAGTGTGGTATAGATGAATAAGGCGTCAATTCTACTCTTTTAGGATCAATTAGTATCATACGAACTTCATTTGGAGATTTATGGCTTATTAAACCAGATATTATCGAATTTATAAAAACTGATTTTCCTGACCCTGTTGATCCAGCTACAAGTAAATGTGGCATTTTAGCTATGTCTACAACAATGGTCTCACCATTCATTCCTTTACCCATTGGAGCTGGTAATGAAAAAAGATCAAATAAATGATCAGTTTTTTTATCTTCTATAACTTCTCTGAAATCAACTATATTGGGTGAAATATTAGGAATTTCTATGCCCATGATGTCCTGAATTCCATCAACTACAGGTTCAAATCTTATGTTTGGAGAGCCTAGAGCTAATGCTAAATCTTTTTCTCTTCTGAGAATTTGATCAACTTTTACTCTTTTAGTTTCGTCTCCATCCACCCAACCAGGTTTTAATTGATACATAGTAACTGAGGGACCAGATGTATAATTTTCTATTGAAGTATCTACTCCATGAGCTGATAATGTATTTTTTATTATCTGTATAGTGTCGTTAATTTCTTCCTTATTTAAATCTTTTTTTGGACTACTTGAAAGATGATTAGTTTTTATTTTTGGCCATTTATTATTTTTTGTTACATATCTTAATAGTTCAATTTCAACTAAATCATTTTCTTCAATAATTTCTTTTTTTATTGGTATTTCATGATCAAAATTGTTTATATCAATAATATCTTTTTCTATATTTTGATTTGAATTTTCGTTATAAGTAGTTGGAGTTAAATCTTTTGTTTCCGTAATTTTAATATGATCAATTGGTTTACCTAAATTTATTTCTATATCTGAAGAATCTACATTTTCATTTTTTTTTAATTCTTTTTTCTTCATTAAATCTCGTAATCGATTTAGGGTGAATTTGTTTACTAAGATAAAAATTTTCAGTGAATTTATAAATAGTGCTGAAATTTTTTTTGGATTGTAAATAATTAAAATAAATAACAAAGGAGTAATAATTCTAATAGTGACATCTAGATAATTTATTAAACTAGCATTATATGAACTCCAATTAGATGGAGCCTTAGCTAATTTTTCACCAATTACCCCAGATAAAGAATAATCAAAGGAGAAATTTGAGCTTGAGTTATATGAAATTGCACCTAATAGAATAAATATTGAAAAATTTAGAAGTACGAACGATGCTAGGAGCTTTTTAGTAATAATTTTTTTTGATTTGTTTAAGGAAAATTTGTATAGAATTCCTATTAGTAATATGCTTGTTGAGATATTTATTGGAAGTATTCCTAATTTTATTCTTACTTCCATGATTAATAAAGGTATAAAAAAAATTATAGAAATACCAACCAAAATTAAAATGAAGTTCTTATTAGAAATATGTTCTTCTATTTTTGTTAGTATTGAACTGTTGTTTGATTCAGTGATTTTCATTTTTTAAACCAACAATTATATTTATTTTTCAATTAAGATCAATTTTATACTATAACCTTTATTAAATTCTAATAATACTAATTTATATAATTTTTCATTTAGGATCATAGTTTTTTCTTCCCAAGATATTGTTGATTTGATTATTGATAATACTTCTTTGTTTGACTCTAAACTATTTGCAATAAACTTAGTAATTTGGTTCATTCGGCTTGGATTAGCTATAGATATTTGAGTTTCATATTTCTTTGAATAATCGTCTTTATCTATAAAATACAATATAGATATAATATTTTTGTTTTTGTTTTTTATATTTATTTTCTCTTCTGTTTTATAGAAATTATTATCCCTAAGTACAATTTCATCAGTCAAATTGATAGGCTCAATTTTTTTTATTTTATTTTTATTTATTTCTAATTGATCACCATTATTTAGAACATAAATATTCTTTTCTTTCACTCCTGATTTTTCAGCTATTTTTTTATGAGCATTTAACATCATGCGATTACCGTGCATAGGTATAAGATATTTAGGATTTAATTTTTTAATAGTTTCTGATAAATCATTACTATAAGAATGACCTGAGACATGTAGAACACAGTTTGGGTTACTAAAATTAACATTTGCTCCTAAAAAGTGTAGATTATGAATCACATTTGCAACGCCATGTTCGTTTCCAGGTATTATAGACGAAGACATTAATATAATGTCATTATTGTTTATTTGTAAATCTTTATATTTTTTTTGAGATAGTCTGTTTAGAACTGAAAATTCTTCTCCCTGTGATCCAGTAACAAAATAAATTATTTCTTTATTTGAAATTTGTTTTGATTGTTTTAAATTGATTAGTACGGATTCTTCATTATTTAATATATTGAGCTTTCTAGATATTGATAGATTTCTGTTAAATGTGCTACCTAGCACAACGATTTTTTTGTTTAATTTTTTTGCTACATTGATAGCTATTTGTAATCGTGAAATTTGTGAAGCAAAAGTACATACAATTATCCTAGATGAGTGACTAAAATATTTTTCAAATCCTTTTTCAATTTCTTTTTCAGATATTTTCTTTGAATTTATTATAGAATTTGTCGAATCTGTTAATAAAACATCACATTTATTATCAACGCTTTTACTAACTTTATCAAAGTTTGTATTTTCACCAAAAATGGGAGTATTATCTATTCTGAAGTCTCCTGTGTGAACTATATTAATACTTTTAGTTTTTATAATAAGTCCACATGAATCTGGTATTGAATGAACTACTGGGAACCAGCTTATTGAAAAATAATTAAAATCATATTTTTTATTTATTTCTATTTCTTTTAGCTGATTTATTTGATTTTTATTAAGTTTTTTCTTTATTATTTCCTTTGTGAGTGCTGAACAAAAAATAGGGACATTAAGAAAATCTAATTTTGGTAACGCACCAATATGATCTTCATGTCCATGTGTTATAAATATTCCTTTGATTTTTTCTCGTATAGAGTAAATATATTCTAAATCTGGGAGAATTATGTCTATATCTTTATCATCTACAGAAAATTTAATACCCGCGTCTATTATGAATATTTCTTTATTGATTTCTAAAAGTAGAGTATTTTTTCCTACTTCTCCAAAACCTCCAATAGGAGTTATAGTAATTTTATCGTTCATTTATATCTTATATAGTGAAATAAACCTGCTAGGAGGATCACAATTATGAAACAAAGGTAGTAAGAAGGAAATAAATCTATTCAATCCCTTTTGATGTTATAAAATCTACCGCATTTTGTACTGTTCTGATATTTTCGGCGTCTTCATCTGATATTTCTATAGTGTTATCATCAGTGCTAAATTCTTCTTCAAGAGCCATAATCAATTCAACTACATCTAGAGAATCTGCTTCCAAGTCTTCCGTAAAAGAAGATTCAGGTTTTATATCTTCAATATCAACACTAAGTTTTTCTGCTGTTATTTCTTGAATTTTTTCTAAAACAGACGCCATTATTTCCTCCAAATTATCTTATGATATGTGTTCATGCACAAATTATGTTATTTAATAATCCTACAAAAGTCTATCGTACCATAGAGTGTAAAACCCCGTTTATAAAGTTTTTGGACGAATCTGAACCAAAAATGTTAGCCAATTCAACTGCTTCATTTACGACTACACCTACAGGAGCTTTATTATTGACTTTCATTTCCGAGATTGCCATTCTTAAAATAGATAGATCAACAATAGAAATTCTACCAATATTTTTATCGTCAATATGTTCCAAAATTTTTTCATCAATAATATTTTTATTGTCTATTGCATATTGAAAAATTAATTTTGCCATTGTTTTTCTTTCTTCTGAACAATTTTCATAATAGTCAGATGTTTTAATCAGTTCCTTATTTTTAGTTTTCGAAATTTCTGATTCATAGATTGATTGAACTACTGCAGCTCTAAGCATTCTTTGTCCGTGGATTTTTATTGAATTTTTTTCAGAGATGAAACTACCTTCAATCAATTTGTTCAGTTTATCTTCAGAATATTTCATTGAAAATCTATATACTTGATTCTAGATAATCCAATACTCCATCGTAATTTCCAATGCTCTTTACATGTATATTAGAATTGATTCTTTTTAACATAGAAGAAAGAACATTTCCTGGACCTAATTCGTAGAATGTTTCAACACCTTCTTTAATCATATATTCAATAGAATCACTCCACATTACACAGTTTTGTAATTGCGTCTTTAGTTCTGATTTGAGGGTAATTTTATCAGTAATAGGTAATGCATTAGTATTTCCAATTATTGGTACGTCTGGATCTTGAAATTGAGTATCATCAATAACTTCATCCAAGCTTTTTTGCGCAGAAGACATTAATGCAGAATGAAATGCTCCACTTACTTGTAAAGGGATTGCTTTCTTTGCTCCAAATCTTGAAGCAAGGTCCATAGCATTTATAAGATTATTTTTTTCGCCAGCAATTATAATCTGATTAGTAGTGTTAACATTGGAGAGATAGGTTCCTGCCTCCAAACACACTTCTTTTACAGTAGCTTTGTCTATACCCACTATTGCTGCCATTCCTCCTGGAGACTCCTTACATGCTTTTTCCATTAATTCTCCTCTTTTAGAAACTAAATTGATCGTTTCTTTTAGTCCTAGAGATCCTGCAGTTGCCAAAGAACTGTATTCTCCTAAGCTATGTCCAGCAGTATAATTAGGTAATTGCATACTTCCTAATTCTGATTCAATAGATTTCCAAGCTGCTAATGATACTGTAGCTATTGCAGGTTGAGCATTTTCAGTTCTAGTTAATTCCTCTTTATCGCCATTAAAAATAATACTAGATAATTTTTTTCCTAATATTTCATCTGCTTCGTCAAAAACATCTCTTGCAGCTCGACTATTTTTATATAGATCAAGTCCCATCCCAGGGCTTTGAGAAGCTTGTCCCGGGAACAAAAAAGCTATTTTACTATCTATCATATTTGTAAACTTTCTTACTATCTAAAGTTGGTCATTGTCCTATTGTTTCTTTTTTTTTGTATTTTTTCAATAAAATCAGATACAAAAAATGATAAAAATAGGGTTTTTTATTTTTTTTTACACTTCTCGCATCTTACTGTAATTGGAATTTGGGTGTATAGAGATTCAAACACACAGTGTGAAACATTTATATTGTTTTTTTTGTCAATAAGGTTAATATTCTCATCTTTAATTTCAGTAATTTTTGATAAAGATTTCTTTGAAGCGATCAAATCTTTGTTATAAGGGAAATATTCATCATCAAAATTTGAATGAAAATTTAAATTTATTTCTTCTAGACAAATATGACAAATTGTAACAAAATTACCTATTGCAGAACCATTTACCCAAATTGAGCAATCTGTTTTGATTAGTTTGATTTTTCCAATAACAGAATTAAAATAAATATCACCTCGTCTAAGTTCTATCTGATTGAAAGAATCCTCAATAGTGTATCCAATATTGCTTTTTAATAATCCTGATACGTTGTAAATCATTTTTTTCTAAATAAAATTAAATTATAAATAATTTGGAATAGATTTTGTTATAAAAGTCAACAAAGTTGAATCATATAGTTATAAATATATAATTTATTTAAATATTTTAATATCATCATGAAAATTCTAGGAGTTGATCCAAGCTTATCAAATACAGGCTACGGCCTGTTAGACGTAAATGGAAAAAAATTATTTCCTTTAGAAGGCGGTGTTATTAAAACCAAAACAAAAGACTCCTTAGAAATAAGACTTTCTATAATTTTTGAAAATTTCAATAATTTGTTATTGAAATTCTCCCCTGATTGTTTAGCAGTTGAAGACCTGCACTCCAGACCTAGATTTGCAAAAACGTCTATACTTATGGGCCATGCAAGAGGAGTTATTATTATGAGCGCAGGCTTGAACAAAATACCAGTTTATGATTATCAACCTACAAGGGCAAAAAATGTAGTAACGGGATCGGGAAGAGCTGATAAAACACAGGTTATGAATTCTGTGGCTAAGATATTAAATAACAAAAATTTATTAAAAAATGAGCATGTCGCTGATGCCTTTTCAATTGCAATCTGTCATTCTATAATCGCGGATTCAAAAATTTTGTAGGTGAAAAATGATTTCTTTTCTTCGAGGGAATGTAAAAAAATTTTTATTTGATCCCAAAAGGATCATATTACTAGTTAATGATGTTGGTTATGAAATATATATCCCTGAATATCTTAGTGATGTTCTAATTGAAAATGGGATTGAAGAAAATTCATATGTTGGTTTGGAAATATATTATCATGTAACGGAACGACAGCCAAAGCCATTACTAGTGGGATTCCTTAATTCACAAGATAAGGATTTTTTTGAACAATTGATACAAGTTGAAGGGATTGGACCTCTAAAAGCTGCAAATTCTTTAGTATTTCCAATAAATAATATTGCTCACGCCATAGAATCAGAAGATTTCACACTTTTAGAACAGATGCCTGGAATTGGTAGTAGGGCAGCACAAAAAATAGTTGCAACTTTAAAAGGAAAAGTTTTAGATAAAACATTAAATTATGAACTTAATAATAATAAAACTAAAATATCTGATTCAATTTTTGAAGATTCAAAATCAGCATTAGTTGGACTAGGATACAGATCGAACGAAGCAATCAATGAGATAAATACCGCAGTTGCTAATATAGATAATTTAGATAAATTAACCGTTGAAATATTGCTAAGAGAAGTTTTTAGAAAAAACAGAAAACAATAAATATGAGTAAAGACTTAAATAACAATAAAGAAGAATCCAAGGAAATAATTTTTTCACAAACTAATGATTTATTAAATAATAACCAAGATGAAAGCGAATCAATAAATTATAATTTTCTTAGACCCCAAACATTTGATGATTTTATTGGTCAAAGTAAAGTCAAACAATCTATTTCTATAGCTGTTTCAGCAGCGAAAGAAAGGAAAGAATCATTAGATCATGTCCTTTTTTATGGACCTCCTGGATTAGGGAAAACAACCTTATCACAAATTATTGCAAAACAAAGTTTCGCTGATTATACTCATTTAGCAGGACCTACGATTGATAGAGCTGCAGATCTAGTAGGAATTCTAACTCATTTAAAAGAGAACGAAATATTATTCATAGATGAAATACATCGTATACCTAAAAAAGTTGAAGAATATTTATATACAGCTATGGAAGATTATAGAATAGATTTTCCAACCGGGACTGGGTCATTTGCTCAGACAATGAATATGAAACTTGAACCTTTTACATTAATTGGTGCTACAACAAGACCTGGTCTTTTGAGTTCTCCTTTAAGAGACAGATTTGGACTTTCTTATCACTTAGATTTTTATGAATATAATGAACTTACTGAAATAGTACAAAATTCTTCTAAAATATTAAATTTACAAATTGATGAACAATCAGCGTTAGAAATAGCAAAAAGATCAAGAGGTACTCCAAGGATTGCAAATAGATTATTAAGAAGAATTAGAGATTATATACAAGTAAAAAATAAAAAGAAAATCGATTTGAGTTCCATAAATGAATCTTTAGAAATAGAAGGAGTAGATAGTTTAGGCTTAGACAGATTGGATAGATCTTACATAAAAATTTTAGCTGAAAATTTTAGAGGAGGTCCAGTGGGAATTGAAGCAATTACCGCATCATTAAATGAAGACCAATTGACTCTTATTGATGTTGTAGAACCTTTTTTATTAAAAATTGGTTTTTTACTAAGAACTGCTCAGGGAAGAAAATTAACAAATATCGCATACGAACAAATTGGTAAAAACCCACCAATGAATCACCAAAATGAATTAATTTAATTTATTAAACAATATGTAAATGATAATTTTATGAAAATAGATGGAATACACTACATGATGCCTACAGTATTCAAGGATTCTGATTCTATTGATATTGAATCCATGATTAATATAGCAAATTATGCAAAAAAATCTGGATGTGTTGGGTTGGTTTTGTTGGGAGTAATGGGTGAAGCACATAGACTAGATGAAAGTGAGAAGATTTTTTTATTAGAAGAAATATCTAATGTATCCAGAGAAGTAAAGCTTTTATTGACCGTGGGAGTAAGTGCAGAAAGTGGATATTTAGCCTCTTCGTTTGCAGCGAAAGCTTCTGAATTAGGTGCTAATCAAGTAATGCTTGCACCCCCTATAATGAAGAAACCAAATGAACAAATACTGTATAGATATTATAAAGATGTGAATGATTCTATTTCAAAAAATACATCTCTAGTAGTACAAGATTTACCTGATCAATCAGGGGTTTATATGTCTCCAGAATTCATGATACATCTTGATAACAATCTTGAAAAAATAAATTCAATCAAATTAGAAGATCCACCAACTCCAAAAAAAATAACAAAAATAATGAATTTGAAATCTGATAATCTTAAAATTTTTGGTGGTTTAGGAGGATTGTTCTTTTTTGAAGAACTCTTACGAGGGGCATCAGGGACAATGACAGGATTTTCTTTTACTGAAATATTAGTACAGATTTATAATTATTTTGTGCATAATAAATATAAAGAGGCAAAATCATTATTTTATAAATGGTTGCCATTAATCCGTTACGAAAATTCAGTAGGTATTTCTTTAGCAATCAGAAAAGAAATACTAAGACAGAGGAATATTATTAAATATTCCAATGTTAGATATCCTACACCTTCCATTGATTTAGAAGATATAAATGAGTTGGAACAAATTTTAAAGGATTATATATAATTCTTTTTTGTATAAATTAATTTTTTATAAAAAGTTTTTTGAATTTCGGGACTTTCAAAACAAATGGCATCTTCTCTGGAATTTTTATAAGGATAATAATTTTTTCTTATACTTGTTATTTTAAATAAATATTTTTTATATAAATTTATTGCAGCTATATTAGAGTTCCTACATTCCAATAACATTTTTTTTGAACCATTTTCTATACTGTATTTAACGCACAATAAAAATAATTTCTCTCCTATTCCCTGTTTTCTATAGGTGTCTATTACTCCTATTTGTTCTATATGAATTTCATCTAAAATTGTCCAAATTTTTGCATACCCAATAATTAATTCATAAAAATCAGAGTTTATATTTAAATCATTTTTTGTTTTTGAAAATAAAGTGTAAATTTTTTTTATCAAGGTGTTAAATTTTCCTTGACTTTTTTTTCTTTTTTCAATTGTACAAACAAATATTTTTTTACTTTCTTTTCTAATTTCATCCTTAAAGTTAGTTTTAAGATTATCCATTGTAAAAATATGAGATTCTATTTTAGACAATTCTTTAGCATCACTGCTAACTACATTTCTATATTTTGGTTCTGCTTTCATAAATTAGTTTTTTCTGGTAAAGAATTATGTTGTTTTATTTTATTTTATTAAGAGTATAATAAGTTTAGTTATTTTGTATTTTACAAAAAATTAAAAAAGATAATTAATTTAATAATTTAAATTTAAACAATAATTTATGAGCATCAGTAGAAATTTAGTTCGCATAATTAAAATTCCACTACGTGATAACAAGAGAGATTTGGCGATATCTATCATTGCTATTATTTTTACTGCAGGCTTGCAAATGTCAATACCTTATTATTTAGGACTTTCTATAGACAAAGCTTTTGAGGGGAATTTACAACAAGATTTAAGCATTACCCCCTTTATCCAAGTAGGGATACTCGTTTTTGTTCTTTCTTTTGCAAGAGGTGTTTTCCATTATTATCATATGTTTACAGGAGAAAAAATTGGACAAGCAATTGCTCTTAAACTCAGGAAATCATATTTTGATAAGCTACAAAATCTATCTTTTTCATTTCATGATACAGTTCATACAGGAGACTTAATAACTAAAGGAATTATTGATATTGAAGGAGTACGGTTATTTGTTAACACAGGTATATTAAGATTTTTTTTGTTAGGAATCTTTATATTGACAGGAGCTGTGTTGGTATTGAGAATAGATTTAATATTGGGAATGTTGGCATTATCTTATATTCCATTCATAGGAATAGTTTCCAGTGTAACCCGATTGAGCTTGAGAAAAAATTGGATAAGACTTCAAGCACAATTGGGGATATTAACCAGAGTAATGGACGAAAATTTATCAGGAGTAAGATTAGTAAGATCGTTCATGAGACAAAAATATGAACTTCAAAAATTCTCTATTGCTTCTTCGGTAGTTAGAAAAACTACATTTAAGCAAATTTTTATAAAAAGTACTTCAGTATCCATAAATAGTTTTATGTTTTTGATTTCTATGAGCTTGGTCATTTATTTTGGTGCTCTGAGTGTGATAGACCAAACCATTACAATTGGTGAACTTGCAGCATTAATAGCTTTTATGAGTATTTTACAAGGGCCAGTTAGACATATCGGGCAATTAGTTAATTCTATTGCAAGAGCATCAGCAGCATCTGCTAGATTATATGATGTGCTTGACCAAACTATAGATGTAAAAAATAATGAAAAATCGATAAAATTCAATGATCCAGTCAAAGAAATAACAATTGAAAACCTGTGTTTTTCTTATGGTGATAATGAAGTTCTGAAAAATATATCCTTTTCAGCAAATCCTAAACATTCTGTTGGGATAGTTGGTCCCCCTGGAGCTGGTAAGACTACATTATCCCGATTGTTACCAAGATTTTATAATCTTAACTCTGGTCGAATATTATTGAATGGCATAAATATTGAAGATATTAATTTAGAACATTTAAGGAATTCTATAAATTTAGTTGATCAGGATTTATTTTTATTTTCAGATACATTCAGAGAAAATGTAAGATTTGGGAAACCAACAGCAGATCAAGAAGAAATAAAATCATCAACTTTGAAAGCTCATATATATAATCATATAGATAGATTACCGGAACGATTTGAAACTCTCATAGGAGAAAGAGGTGTACAACTTTCAGGAGGACAGAGACAAAGGCTTTCAGTTTCTAGAACATTTTTATATCACTCAAAAGTAGTGATTTTCGACGACTCCACTTCAGCCATAGATACACAAACTGAAAAAGAAATAAGAGAAGAGATGAATGAATTAGGAGAAAATATATCTTTAATAGTGATAGCTCATAGGATTTCATCAGTAATGAATTTAGATGAAATCTTATATTTGGATAACGGAATTATTTCGGAGAGAGGAAGTCATAAAGAATTGATTAAATTAAATGGGAAGTATGCAAACCTCTATAAAATGCAAATTAATCCAGAATTGAGAGTTAAATAAATGGTCCAACTTTCTGATGAAGATATAAGAGCTCGTTCTTGGGATTATAATGTTGTCACTAGATTTATTCCCTTTGTTAAACCATATAAAAACGATGCTTTTAAGGGATTGTTTTTTGTTCTTTCCCTAACAATTGCTTCACTTTTTATACCTTTAGTAATTAAAGATATGATTGATGATGCTGGTTGTATAATTTCTTCAAGTTGTCAAAATCCTGTTGATGTACAAAATGCCCTTTTGTACGGATTGATAAAATTTTTGGGTTTATCAGCGATTATTGGATTTTCAATTTTTATGTCTGAATCCATTATTGAGAGAATGGGAGAAAAAATTTTATTAGATATGAGAACCTCAATGTTTCTTCATTTACAAAATGTTTCCATTTCATTTATGGACAAAACAGATATAGGGCGACTAATGTCAAGATTACAAGGAGATGTTGCGGCGATGCAGGAAGCACTTCAAATGTCAGTTTTTGCTATCGGAGATTTCGTTTTATTAATTGGAATTATTTCTGTCTTACTAATTATGAATGTTCAATTGGGCATTCTAACAATACTTATTATTCCGATACTAATTTTAATAAGGCTAATTTGGCTCCCCAGAGCTAAAAGAGCTTTTCTAGATGCAAGGATTAAAAGTTCATTAGCTACATCTTATTTAGCAGAAAATATTAATGGAGTTAGGACTGTACAGTCATTCAATCGCCAAAATTATAATGGACAGATTTACGAACAAAAAGCAACTGATTTATTTAAGGCACAAGTAAAAGCAACTAAACTTTCTGCTCTAATGATGCCAACGGTAGAGACCTTAACTGGATTAGCCTTTGCAATAATAATTATTATGGGAGCAAATCTTGTGATTAATGACAAAATAACCGCAGGGGTTATGGTGGCATATATTCTATTAGTTCAGAGATTTTTTGAACCAATAAAAACCATTTCCATGCAATATAATGTCATGCAAAGAGCTATGGCTTCTGGATACAGAATTTTTGAAATACTGGATATTCCAGTATCAATTAAAGATCCAGTTAAACCTTTAAATTGTGATTTAGATGGAACCATAAAGTTTGATAATGTATCATTTGCGTACGTAGATGACAACTACATTTTAAGAAACTTCAATTTAGAGATAAAAAATGGAGAGAGAATAGGAATTGTAGGACCAACTGGAGCAGGTAAATCTACTATTTCTAATTTGATACATAGGTTTTACGATTCAAATAAAGGAAAAATTATTCTTGGTGGTGTTGATATAAAAAAAATGTCCCAAACCCATATTGGGAAAAATGTTGGGATGGTTTTACAGGATCCATTTTTATTTTCTGGATCTATTTTGGATAATGTTAGGTACGGAGAACAAAAAATTTCTTTGGACTTGATTAAGGAAGAAAGCATAAAATTAGGAATTGATGAATTCATTCAAAACCTTCCGAATAAATATGAAACCATCATAGGTCAGCGTGGATCTGATTTATCAATGGGTCAAAGGCAGTTATTAAGTATATTAAGAGCTCTTTTAGCCGATACTAAGTATTTGATTTTAGATGAAGCTACTTCTTCTATTGATTCGTATACAGAAAAAAAGATTCAAAGTGCATTAGATGTTCTTTTGACTAATAGAACATCAATCACAATCGCCCATAGATTAGCGACGGTCCGAAATTGTGATCGAATAATAGTTCTTAATCAGGGAGAGATAATAGAATCAGGTAATCACAAAGATCTTTTAAATAATAAAGGAATGTATAGTAAATTATATAAATTGAATTATTCTTCTTTCGATGACTAGAATAATACTATACGTTTTTGCCAGGTTCAGATTCATCATAGTCATAATCATAATTTAACTTAATGAATTCACTTTGATCTTCTGGAACATCTTCTTCCACAAATATTGCATTTTCTGGACAAACGGGTTCACATGCAGCACAGTCAATACATTCGTCAGGATTAATAAATAACTGGTTATCTCCAGGCTTTGAATATATGCAATCTACTGGGCAAACATCAACACAAGAGCCGTCCAATATATCAACGCAACCTTTACCAATAATATATGTCATAACGAATCATCCTTACATTTAAAAAATCAAAATTACATACAAGTTATATTACAATAAAAAAAAATCAACATGATTAAACAAAGTTTTTATATTATCCTTGACAACATCCCTGACCAGCGTTATTGCCACCACAGCATTGGGTCTCTCCTGTTGGTTCTTGTTGGCCACCTCCGCAACCACAAGCTCCACCTCCACAACCTCCAGTTTGTAGATTAGGATTTGAAATTACAAACCCTGATCTTTGGAATCCTTCTACATAATCTATATTTGAACCTTCAACAAATTTTACACTTTCTGAATCGACTACTGTTTTTATTTCACCATCAATAATCGTATCATCTTTTTCTGTAGTTTCTACAAGCCCGAAAACGTATTCAAACCCTCCATGCTCATTCTCGTTAATAGACACTCTTAGAAAATTGTCTTCATTGTTCTGTTCTTTCATTATTTCTTTCAGCTTAGTTGCTGCAGAATCAGTGTAACTTACAATCTGTTCTTTTGAGTTAAGCAATTTAGACTCCTATCCCCAATTAATATATCTAATGTAATTTTACTCTACAAGTATGAAATTAATCAACTTTTATAACTAGAAAAATATCAATATTTTGTAAAGTTTATGAAGAATTTTACAGGTATAATAACCTTATATATTTTTTATTATTTATGGATTCTACAGATTTAAAAATTATTAATATACTCTCAGAAGATGGCCGAATTTCTAATGCTCATATTGCTAGAGAATTAGAACTCAGTGAAGGTACAATTAGAAGAAGAATAAGAAATCTTATTGATACTAAAACTATTAATATAGTTGCTGTTTCTGATCCTAAAAAACTTGGATATTCTTCTGAGGCACTAATTGGAGTTCAATGCGAACCAAATGAATTAGGAGAAGTTTCAAAAAAAATTGCTTCATTAAAACAAACAAAATGGGTAATATCTACAACTGGATCATATGATGTGTTTTGTTTAGTTGCGGTTGAAAACCCTGAACAACTGGGCGAATTTATTAGAGTAGAAATAGGATCAATTCAAGGAATTATCAGAACTGAAACTTTTGTTAATTTATCTGTTTCTAAACGTGAATATGGTTTATTTTAAATTATTAGTGGTGAAATAAATATGTATAGAGATTTAATGTGTGGAGAACCGTCTGTAACCAACCTAGGTGATAAAGTTAAATTGGCAGGATGGGTTAGTAAAAGACGAGATCATGGTCAATTGATCTTTATTGATTTGAGGGATAAGTCTGGAATAACACAAGTTGTCTTTAACCCAACAATTTCTAAAGAAACATATGAAAAAGCAAAAAATCTTAGATCGGAATGGGTAATTTCTGTTGAAGGAGATATTACTCGAAGAATAGAAGGAGCTGAAAACGAAGAATTAAGTACAGGTTCAATAGAATTGGTTGCAGAAAAAATACAAATTTTATCTAAATCTTTGACCCCTCCTTTTGAAATTGATGACTCCAATTCCATTTCAGAAGAAATAAGATTGAAATATAGATTTTTAGATTTAAGAAGAAATCATATGCAATCCAATCTAAAGATTAGACATGATGTTACAAATAAAATTTGGAATCATCTAACTGAAAAAGGTTTTGTTCATATAGAAACTCCTATTTTGATTAAAAGTACACCTGAAGGTGCTAGAGACTATGTTGTTCCGTCAAGAATTAAGAACGGAGCATTTTATGCATTACCTCAATCTCCTCAACAAATGAAGCAAATACTTATGGTTTCTGGTTGTGATAAATATTTTCAAATAGCTAGATGTTTCAGAGATGAAGATTTAAGAGCGGATAGACAACCAGAACACACACAATTAGATTTGGAAATGAGTTTTGTTCACCAACAAGATGTTATGTCAATAGTAGAACAATTATATTTAAATGTTATCAAGGAAATTAAATCTGAAATAGAAATAAATACACCTTTTGAAGTATTAACTTATGATGAAAGTATGAATAAATACGGTACGGATAAACCTGATTTAAGGTTTGAGATGCCATTATTTGACTTATCTAAAATAGCTCAAAACATTGAATCAAATGTAATACAAAATTCTTTAAAAAAAGGAGGTATTTTAAAAGGCTTGCTAGTTAAAGATTGGTCCGATTTCGGGAGAAAAGATTTTGATAGATTAACAGAGTTGGTTAAATCCCAAGGAGCAGGAGGATTAATTTATATTTCTATCAGTAAAGATACAAATATAAACATGATTAAATTAGAAGATACTAATGGACCGTTAAACAAATTTTTCACATTAGATAATATTAAAGATATGGTTAAATTATCAAATGCTTCAGCCGGAGACGTAATTTTTATGATTATTGGTGAAGAAAAAATTACTAATGCTTCAATGTCTTTTCTAAGAAATCATATTGCAAAAGAAAAACAACTTTATAATGATCAAGAAATGAAATTTGCTTGGATTGTTGATTTTCCACTATTTGAGAAAGATGATAATGGTTCATGGCAACCAGCTCATCATGTTTTTTCTTCTCCTCATGAGGAAGACATAGTTTTTCTTAATGATGCCCCAGGTAAAGTAAGGGCAAATTTATTTGATTTAGTTTGTAATGGAGTTGAATTGGGATCTGGTTCAATAAGAATACATGAAAGAGCTTTACAGGAAAAAGTTTTTGATATTATTGGTTATTCAAAAAATAACGTGGAAGATTTGTTTGGACATTTGCTGACTGCATTTGATTATGGAGTCCCTCCACATGGAGGAATGGGTCTAGGACTAGACAGACTTGTTGCAATGTTGTGTAATGAAGAGTCTATAAGAGAAGTTATCGCTTTCCCAAAAAGTCAAACAGCTTCTGATTTGTTTTTTGGAGCTCCCGATTATATTTCAGAAGAACAACTAAAAGAATTGAACATTAAAGTAGATAAAATAGAAAAATAAGTGAAACCAAACTATGAATGTAGACGTAAAACCTGAAAAAAATAAACAAATAGATATAGAAATAACAATTGATGATTTCATTTTAAATAAACATCTAAAATCTTCAGCTTCTAGAATATCAAATTCAACAAATATTGCAGGATTTAGAAAAGGAAAAGTTCCCTACAACATTATAGAAGCAAAATTTGGAAGAGATTATATTTTAAACGATAGCTTAGATGGGATTATTCAAGAAGTTGTACCAAATATATTAAGTGAACATAAATTAGAATATCCATGTTCTCCAAAAGTGGATATTTTACAAAAAGAACCAAAGTTTATAATAAGTTTACAAGTTCCTATGATGCCTGAAGTTTCATTAGGCGATTATAAAAGTTTAAATAATAAACAAAAAAAAGAGAAAGTAACAAAGAAAAAAATTGATGAAACTATTGATAGGATTTTAGAATCTCGAGCCACTTGGGAAGAAAAAAACATAAAATTAGATTTTCCAGGATTAGCTAAAATAAATATACTAGGAAAATATAATGAAGAGGAAGTTATAAAGCATGAAAATTATGATTTTTATGCTGTAAAAGATAGTAAATTAATTGTTCCTGGAATGTCAGAAAAATTAAAAGGGATAAAAAAAGGAGAGAAAAGAAATTTTACATTGACTTTACCAAATGATTGGGAGAAGCAAGATTTAAAAGGTAAGAATGTAAATTTTATAGTTGATTGTATTGAAGTTTTGGATAAAAAATTGCCTTCTTTGGATGATGAATTTGTAACATTATTTAATAAAAATTTAAAAACAGTAAAAGAATTTGAAACTGAAATAAAAAAAGAATTAAACTCAGAATTAGATTATAAATACCGTGTAGAATTAGAGAATCAGCTTTTATCAGATTTAATTGAAATTTCAAAATATAAAATTTCTTCTATACAAATTGAAACCGCAACTAATCAAGTTATTGAGGATAGGATGAAGTCAATTTCACAGTATAAAATGTCTTTGGAAGATTACTTAAAAGCTATAAATATGAAAGAAGAAGAGTTTTATAATGAATCAAAGAAATCTGCTGAACAAGAACTAAAAAAAATCATTACATTAGAAGAAATAATAATTAAAGAAGATATTCAAGTTGAAAATAAAGAAGTAAAAGAGGAAATCACCTTGATTAAACAAAATTATGGAGATCAAAAATTAGTTGATGATGAAAATTTATATAAAATTGTTGAAAATAATTTAAAAAAGAAACACAGTATGGAATATCTTATTAAATTAGCAAACAAAGCAATCAAAAATCGCAAAAAATAATTTTTTTTAGTAACATTAAATTATGAATATATAAAGGAGTGTATTTTGGAATATAATCCTAACTACCCTGGCTCAACAATGCCCTACGTTGTAGAACAAACATCTAGAGGCGAAAGAACGTATGATATTTTTTCTTTATTATTGAAAGAAAGGATAATTTTCCTCGGTACTGATGTAAATCCGATGATATCTAATATCATTGTTGCACAGTTACTTTATTTGTCACGAGAAGATCAAGAAAAAGATATTAACTTATATATAAACTCTCCTGGAGGATCAGTTTATTCAGGATTGTCTATATATGACACAATGCAAATGATTCCTAATGATATTTGTACTTATTCAGTTGGTTTATCTGCTAGTATGGGAACTATTTTGTTGACAGCTGGGACAAAAGGGAAACGCTATGCTTTACCTCATTCAACTATGATGATGCATAGTGCTTCAGGAGGAGCAGGAGGAACTGTTTCAGACATACAAATTCAAGCCAAAGAAATATTAAGAGTAAATGATGAATTAACAAAAATCATGGCTAAACATACTGGTCAATCGGAAGCAAGAATCCGAAAAGATGAAGATCGTGATTTTTGGATGGATGCAAAACAAGCTGTAGAATACGGTTTAGTTGATGAAGTAATTTCTCCAACTAAATTGAAAGATAAAAAATAAATTTATCACTATGAAAATCTGTACTTTATGTAAGAAATCATATGATGATCCCAATGATATCAGAGGATACCCTGGAGATCATTTTGGTTACCCTGAAGTTAAAATATTTTTTTGTTTGAACTGTTCAACTTACATATATAAAGGATTTTCTTCAGAAAATTCTTTAACTATCAATCAAACAGATAGTCAATCAACAAGTTTAAGAATTTTATACAATAAACCACCAAAAGAAATTTCTAATAAATTATCTGATTATGTAATAGGGCAAGAACATGCCAAAAAAGTTATTTCAGTAGCAGTTTATAATCACTATAAAAGATTACAACCAAAAGAAACAGAAGATGTCGAGATTCAAAAATCTAACATTTTGCTTGTTGGGCCTACTGGATCAGGAAAGACTTATCTTGCGCAAACTCTATCCAAAATTTTAGATGTTCCTTTTTCTATTTCTGATGCAACCTCACTTACTGAAGCAGGTTACGTAGGAGAAGATGTAGAAAACATATTACTAAGACTATATCAAGCTGCTGATGGCAATATTAATAAAACTCAACAGGGAATTATATATATTGATGAAATAGATAAAATTGCGAAAAAAAATGCAAATCCATCATTAACCAAAGAGCTTGGGGAAGGAACCCAGCAATCTTTACTAAAAATTCTTGAAGGTTCAGTTGTAAATGTCCCTCGTAAAGGAGGGAGAAAGCATCCTGAACAAGATTTTTTACAAATAGATACTTCTGGAATTTTATTTATTTTAGGAGGTGCATTTGAGGGTTTAGATAAAATTGTTGATAAAAGAATAAATAATAAAACTATCGGATTTGAAAATATTTCTAATGAAAAAGAAAATTTTATTAAAGATGATAAATATATAGAATCAGAAGACATTTTAAAATATGGATTTATCCCTGAATTTATAGGTAGAGTTGCATCAATTGTAAGCCTAAATAATCTTAATCACTCTGACTTGTTATCCATTTTAAAAGAGCCAAAGAATGCACTTGTTAAACAATACCAAAAACTATTTGAATTGGACGGTGTTGAGCTTAAATTTACTAAAGAATCTTTGGAACAAATTGCTAATGAAGCTTTATTAGAAAAAAATGGAGCACGAGCATTAAAATCAATTATAGAAAAAATCTTAATGGATGTTATGTTTGAAATCCCCAGTATAGATAATGTTTCAACCGCAATCGTACAATATGACAAAATCAATAAAGTACACTACATAGAATTATTAGATGTAAAAGGGATATCTATAAAAAATTTTGAATCTAAGAAAGTTGCTTAACTTTCTTATTAACTTCGGTTGAAAGATCTAAGCTAAGAAAATTATTTAGATCTATCTCTTTCATCCCTATTTTTGATATTGTTTCATAAAGTAAAATTTTCTCATAATTAACAATTTTTTTTCTAATCTCGAAAAAAAGTCTTGAATTTTCTATTTCAATATTTTTATTTTTCTGTACTTCTTTCCATTCTGAGTTTAATTCTTTAGATTTTATTTTAAATTTACAATAAGAAATATTTGGACCTTCATCCAAATTTGGAGTCATTAAATGAATTGATATCCCAGATTCATCTTCATTATTAATAATTAATTTTCTAATAACTTGTTTCCAAGTTCCTATTGGACCATTTGGAAGTGCAGGGTGTAAATTTATTATTGTGTAATTTGTACATAATAAGGGAGCAAATAACATATATCCTGCAGATACTATAAAATCTACTTTGTGTTTTGATATTTTTTCTATTACTACTTCATCAAATAAATACCTTAAATCTTTCCATTTTTTTTTGGTATTTTTTTTAAATTTATTTGATGAAAAATTAATTATTTTTATTTTATTTTTATCAACAAAATTTATAAAATTATCAGATCCTGTTTTTTCTCCTAATTCTCTATTACAAAAAACATAAGATATACTAACGTTTTTGTTTTTTTTTGTAAGCTCTAGAATTTTTCTTAATAAACCAATGGAACCTTCACCATTTCCAGTTGATAACCATCCAATTTGGATTGTTTTTTTTTTATTATTCATCATGTTTAATTATATTATTCCAATCATCTTCTATTTGTTTAATTCTCAAACTAGACTTTTGTAATAATGTATGACATTCTTTTGCTAACTTTATAGCCTCATCAAATATTTTTACTGATTCTTCTATATTTGAACTTTCTTCTAATTTTCTAACAAGTATTTCTAATGTTTCAAATTTTTTTTCATAATTGTCTGTTTTTTCTGTCATTTTATTTTTCTTTATTGTTAATATTTTCTACTATTGAACTAAATTTTCCATCAAGTATTTTGCTTGTTATCTTGTCTCCAATTTTTACATTTGAAATTGAAGTTATTTGTTTTCCTGTCTTATCTTGCAAAGCAGCAAAACCTCTTTCAAATATCTTATTCGGTGACATTTGAATTAATTGGTTATTTATATTTTCTAATTTTAAGGCATTTATTTCAGTTATTTGTTTGATATTGTTAAAGATTTTTTCTGAATTTGCAATCAATTCAAGTTTTTTTTCACTTATATTAGGTATCAAGTCTGTAAATCTATCAAATGTTATATTTAATTCATTATTATATTTTTCCTTTTTATTATTTATCATTGATAAAGATTTGTTAATTGTAGATAGAAGATCATTTAATAATTCTAGTTGTGAAATAGATACCAATTCTGCTGCAGAACTAGGCGTTGGAGCCCTTAAATCCGATACATAATCTGAAATTGTATAATCTGTTTCATGTCCTATAGCTGAAATAACGGGTATTTTACACGCATATATACTTCTTACTAGGCTTTCATTATTAAAAGGGGACAAATCTTCTGCTGAACCTCCACCCCTTGCTAATATTATTACTTCAGGGCCGTATTGAGTAATTTTCTCTAAGGCATTACTAACCGATAAGTGAGCATCATATCCTTGTACATTACAAGGTGAAATAATTAATTCAGCTAAATTATATCTTCTTTCTAAAGTTGTTATAATGTCGTGGATTACTGATCCACTTGGAGAAGTCACTATTCCTATCCTTTGAGGAATTTTTGGAATTGATCTTTTTCTATCATCGCTAAATAACCCTTCTGATTCTAATTTAATGAATAATTTTTCAAATTCTTCTCCAAAGAATCCTTGTCCTAATTTTTTTAGTGATTTTATTATTATTTGTAGGTCACCTCGTTGTTTATATATAGAAACTTGACCTACTATAATTACTTCTAGATTGTCTTCAGGCATATCTATATCTTTATTTCCTTTGAATAACACGCATTTTATACTAGAGAATTCATCAATAAGATTAAAATATTTATGCCCAGAATTCGAAACCCTTAAATTTGATATTTCTCCTTTTATAACAATATTTTCAAATTCTGGGTTATATTCAATAATAAATTGAATTTTGCTAATAAATTCTGATACTGAAATTGGTAGTTCGTTTTGGATCATTTTTTTAATCTGAACGACCTAAGTAAGAGCCATCTGATGTAGAAACATTTATTTTTTGACCACTTTCTATAAATAGAGGCACTTGTACAGTTAGTCCAGTAGTAGTTTTAGCTGGCTTTGTTGCTCCAGATTGGGTATCACCTTTTAATCCTACTTCAGTTTCATCAATAGTTAAAATCATTGAAGAGGGCAGTTGGATTGATAACGCATTACCTTTCATTATTATAATTTCTGCATTACTTCCTTCAGATAAATATTTTGAATTATCTCCTATAAGTTTTGAGTTTATCTCATATTGTTCAAAATCTTTATTATCCATAAAAATATATAGATCTTTATCTTGATATAAAAACTGTACTTCTTTTGTTTCAGTTTCAGCCAAAGTTAACTTTTGATTACCAGGGACCTTCTTCTCATAAACATTTCCAGATTCTATGTGTCTTAATTTTAAAGTTAAAGTTGGAGGAGCTTTCGGAGCTTGTCGATGCTGCCAATTTAAAATCTGATAAATTTCATTTTGAAGTAAAATAGTCATGTTCCTCTTTATTTCTCCAGATGAGATGGTCATATTTATTCTCCTTTATTTTATAATTTTATGCTTTTGGATGAGCCTTTGTATATATTTCTCTAGATTTTTCAACTGAAATATGTGTGTATATTTCAGTTGTTTTTGCAGTACTGTGCCCTAATAACTCTTGTACAACACGCAAGTCTGCACCACCATCAATCATGTGAGTGGCAAACGAATGTCTCAAAGTATGAGTATGATACTTAGAATCTAATCCCGCTTTATTGATATATTTTTTTATTAGATTTTGTATACTTCTTATTGAAAGTCTTTTCCCTTTATTTGTTAGGAAAAAAGCTTTTTCATTTCTTAAATTTATTTTTTTTCTTGATTCTTTTATATATTTTGATAAAAGGAATTTTGCTGTTTCTCCAAAAATTACTGTCCTATATTTGGCTCCTTTACCAAAGACTATTGCTTGTCCTAAATTTATATCTACATCGTTCAAATTCAGAAAATTAACTTCTGATACTCTCATACCAGTAGAATAAATTAATTCTATTATTGATTTATCTCTAATTCCTAATTCAGAATCAGTATCTACAATTTCAATCAACTCATTAATTTCTTTGGATGAAGCAATTTTAGGTAAAGATTTAATGTTTTTAGGTTTGGGGATAGATTCAAAATAATTTTTTTCAGATATTCCTCTTTTCGTTAGATAGGTAAAAAAAGATTTCATATGTGAAATTAATCTCTGGACTGACTTTAGACTTGTTAATTTATTTTTTTCACTAATAAATTTTCTGGATAGATCTAGATCAAATTTTTCGTTAAGATTCATTGATAAAAAATTTATGAAATTTTCAATGTCTAAATTTTGATTTCTAATTGTATAAAAAGATAAAGACGGATTTTGATCTAAATATTTTTTTTTATTTTTTTTTAAATCACTTATTAATTTTTTTGTAACTTTTTGCATAATTTAATAATAAAATTATTTTGATTTATTAAAAACACAAATTATTAACGATTATTTTCTATTTTAGAAGTTTTTAATTTACCGTTTTCATAATCAAGTATACTTTTTCGATTTCTTCCAGTTGAAGTCCAACATTTTTCAGATAATGAACTTTTGTGATCAGTTTTTGCTCCATCAACATAACCTTTCTCACATGCTAAAAACGCTCCATCATCTGTAGATTTTTTTCTTTTTATTGGGATCCATTTCATATGTATATTTTCGCAATTTTCTGATTTTTCTCTTAGTCCGTTAGTTTTGTCAAATTCTATATTTTCACATAATTCTATTGTGCCAGTACATTTTGGACAATGGATATCTGTGAAATGATGAGAAGAAGAAGGATTAACTAATTTTGAATCGTTTCCTACTTCTCTTAATTTATTTAATCTTTCATTAAATATTTCATAAAATTCGCAAACAACTGATTGCCAGTTTAAATTTCCTTTGGCTATATTATCAAGTTGTTGTTCTATATTACTAGTAAATTCCAATGACATGAAATGATCTCCATAAATGGGTTTCAAGGCGTTAATCATAGATTTTCCAACATTAGTTCTATGTAAACTTCTACGCATTGCAACGACAGCACTATGTTGCTGTATTCTATCTAAAATAGATGCGTAAGTACTGGGCCTACCTATACCACTAGTTTCTAATTCCTTAATCAGACTTGCTTCAGTAAATCTATTTTTAGGTTTAGTATAGTTTTGAATTTCGATTATTGAGGAAACCTTTACAATATCTCCAATAGATAAATTTGGAGGAACATCAATTTTATTTTCACCTTCTATAATCTTGAATCCCTGAAACAAAATTTTATTATACTCAGAATTCAACAAATATATTTCTTGATCATTAAACTTTGCTTCAACTAATACTTCAGTCTTTTCTGTTAGACTGTTTTTCATTTGTGATGTCAAAGTTCTTTCCCATATTAATTTATATAAGTTGTATTGTTGAGTATTTAACTTACTTTTTACTTTTTCTGGATTATTAAAAATATTTGTTGGTCTTATTGCTTCATGAGCTTCTTGAGCATTAATAGATTTTTTTGAATATTTTCTAGAACCTTCATAAAATTCTTTTCCATATTTTTCTTTAATATATTTACCTGTACTATCAAGAATTTCATCTGATAAAAAGGTAGAATCAGTTCTCATATAAGTAATTAGATTCAAGACTTCACTTCCACTCTCAATACCTCTAAATAATTGCTGTGCTAAATCCATAGTTTTTCTAGGACTTATTCTTAATACATTTGACGCTGTTTGTTGTAGTGTGCTTGTTATAAAAGGAGCCCTTGGTTTGGAAATAAATTCTGATTTTTTTATTGAATTCACCTTTAAAATAGATTTTTTTATTTTTTCAGATATTGACTCAGCTATTTTTTTATTTGAAATTATATTATTGGATTTTTTTATATCAAAAACATAATAATTTGAATCTTCTAAGTTTCCCTTTAAAGAAACGTTAAATTTCTTTTTAGTACTATCAATAAGTTCAGATTCTATTGTCCAGTATTCAGTAGGGTTGTGTGCCTTGATTTCGTTTTCTCTATTATTAACAATAAGTAAAGCAGGTCCTTGAACTCTACCTGTAGCCCTACCTCCTACCCTAATAGCACTTGATAAAGGGCCACTAATTTCGAATCCTACGATTCTATCCATTACTCTACGTGCTTTATAAGCATCAACTAGATTGAGATCTAGCTTTTGAGGATTATCAAAAGAATTTTTTATTGCGGCCTCGGTTATTTCATGAAAGACAACACGACTAACATTTTTCTTTTCTAACAACTTTAATTCATCACCTAAATGCCAAGCAATTGCTTCACCTTCTCTATCTGGGTCAGAAGCTAAATAGATAAATTCAGGATTAATTTTTTTTATAGACTTTGATATTTCTAAAATGTTTTTTTTACTTTTAGGATCAACTGCCCAATTCAAATCAACTGCTTTTGAATTTAAATCTATTTTATATCCATTATTAGAATTCTTATCTTTCCATGTTCTTTTTGTTAAATCACGTATATGACCATATGATGCTAATACATTGTAACTACTGCCAAGATAGTTTTGTAATGCTTTTGCTTTAACAGGAGATTCAACAATTACTAAATTTGACAAATTTTTCCCTTATAATAAATTTCATTTTTTCATTATATTGTTTTACTGAAAAATATAAATTCAAAAAATATACCAAATTTCTTCAATAATACAATTATGGCGGAGAGGACAGGATTCGAACCTGCGGTACGCTATATACGTACACACGCTTTCCAAGCGTGCTCATTAAGCCGCTCTGACACCTCTCCTTTAAATAATGATTTTTTATATTTTTGCTGTTATTATTATATTTTAATAGTAAAAATGAAAATTTTATTAAAACTAAAAATATTCTTTCAAAGTAAACTTTTTATAAATGAGAAAAAAAATTTGAATTTTTCTTCAATATCTCCTACAACAATTTTTTGAATGGCATCTTTTTCGATATTTAATATTTTCAAAAAAATTAGGAATAATAATTCTGATAATTCTTATTTAAAAAAGTTTTCTGATAACGGTGTTATTATAAAAGACATAAATTCAACTTATATTGATCCTAACGTTGAAATTTCTTCAGGAACAGTAATATTTCCATCTACTTATATATTGGAAAGCACCAAGATTGGTAAAAACTGTATAATTGGTCCTAATTCTACTCTTTCGGGTGCTATTATTGGTTCAAATGTAGAAATAGTATATTCAATAATTTTAAACTCTAAAATAAATGATAATACTCAAGTAGGACCATTTGCTTATATTAGGGATGATAGTACTATCGGATCAAATTCTGTTATAGGAAATAATGTTGAAATTAAAGCATCCAATATAGGGAACAATTCTGTTTCAAAACATTTTTCTTATATAGGTGATGCCATAATCGATAATAATGTTAACATTGGAGCGGGTTTTGTGGTAGCTAATTATGATGGAAGAAAAAAACATAAATCTCAAATACAAGATAATGTTTTTATTGGTTCAAATTCAACTATAATTTCTCCAGTATTGATTGAAAGAAATTCTATAATTGGTGCTGGATCTGTGGTAGTAAACAATGTTATTGAAAATTCAACAGTTGTAGGAATTCCAGCTAAAGCTATAAAAAAAGGTAAGCAATAATGATAAGTGTTTTTCTTTATTCGTTGATATTTTTATTTTCAATATTAATATATGTTCTAATTAACTATTCTCTAGGAATTTTAGGATATAGGACATTTGGGATAAGTAATGATGATAATAGTGGAGATGAAAATTCATCAGAGAGATTATCATATGAAGCTTATATTTTAGCTATATTTATAAGAAATTTCATTATATGCCTTGGAGTAGGATCATTCATTTTACTGGTTATAAATGACAAAAGTATTTTTTCCTTCTCAAATAAATTTAATATCATTATTGCATCTATTTTATATTTTATAATTTTGGTATTAACAATCATAATAACGAACAAAATTTTTTCTTTATTAAATTCGAAGCTATATTTCATTGCTCAACTAATGGGGAATATTCTTGAATTTACGGCCAGTATTCCTGGGATAAAGAAATTAGTAAGATATGCTGGAGTTCCTACATCTGATCAAGCTAACGATGACGAAAAAGCAACTGCCACTTTAATCGAAACCTTAGATTTACTAGAATCAGAACAAATACCTGCTCATCAAGAAGATTTAAGAATGATTAGAGGAATTTTACGAATGGATGATCTAAGAGTAAGTGAAATAATGAAACCGAGACCAGATATAGTTGCAACTTCCATAAACGAATCCATAGATACAATAATTGAAAAAATGACTGTAGGAGGTTATTCTAAAATTCCTGTATATAATTCAGATCTAGATAGTATTGAGGGAGTTTTATTCGCAAGAGATATATTAAAAGTTGATAATAAGAATTTCAACAAAAACACTTTGAAAAAATTGTTAAGGCAACCTTTATATTTACCTGAATCACAAAATTTAGAAACTTTACTTAATCAATTTCAAACACATAGTACATCTATAGGGATAGTGTTAGATGAACATGGAAGTGTATCAGGTCTAGTTACAGTAACAGATCTTGTTGAAGAAATAATTGGAGAATTGGCCGATGAGTTTGATACCGAACCTCCTGAAATTCAAGAAATAAGGCAAGATTCATTTTTAATCGATGCTACAGTTTCCTTAGACCAGATAAATAGAAAATTTAATTTAAAGTTTGATAGTGAAGGGATCTCTACAATAGGTGGGTTCATATATTCTCAATTGGGTAAGATCCCAATTGTTGGTGACATAGTCGAAACCTCAGATTGTGTAATAACCGTAAGGACTATACAGGGTAGAAGAATTAAAAGAGTATCCATTTCATTAAAGTAATAAAACCTTCTACTATTATTTTCTAAAAATTTGTTCCAAGTTAAAATAAGTAAAATCTGGTTAAATAATAAAAGGGAACTTTATTAGAGTCCCCTTTTATATTAACAATATCTTGTTATTTAGTAATTTAGTCCCCAGGAATTGCATCAACAATTAAAGCTGAAGCATTAGCTATGTCTCCGCCACCTGAAGCTGAAATTGCTATCGCATGTATGCCATTACCATCTGCATCAACCCAACCAAATGTATCGGTTGGTAAAGAGATTGATGTTTCAAAAGAACCAGATTCATTAGCAGATAATGCTGATACACCAGTCTTATCAACTCCAACTATATTTACAGAGAATCCTGATGAGTTTATTGCGCTGATTGTTATTTCAGCATTAGATGAGAATCCTGAACCAATTAGATGAACTGATATATTGTCAGCTCCTCTTTTCCACTCAATAGTGTTAGATCCACCATCTCCTACAGCTGATAAACCTGAAGTTGATCCTGCTGCTCCATCTTTTCCATCTGCTCCGGCTTCTCCATCAGCTCCATCTAATCCATCTACTCCTGCTGGACCTGGTGCTCCTGCTGGACCTGGTGCTCCTGGCTCACCTGGTGCTCCTGGCTCACCCGGTAATCCTGGTGCTCCTGGATCTCCTGCATTACCTGGAAGTCCTGGTAATCCAGGAATCCCTGCAATACCATCTTTTCCATCTACTCCTTCAGAACATGCAAATAATATTAACGAAACTGTTAATAGTGATATTATAAGTGATGATTTAATCACTTTTTGGTAATGACCTTTCATGTGGTTACCCCTTTTATCGTATTTATTGACTATGGTCCATTGTAGCAATATTATTCACAATATGTAAGGACTTTTTAGTCAAACTTTTTTTTAATTCTTCTTAGATTGTTGTATTTAGACTTGCTCACTGTACAATCACATACAACAATGCGAGATCTTTTTACAATCTTATCATAAATAATATTTGTGTTGATCCAATGATGTCAAGCAAACTTAATACTAATTATGAGTCTTTTCAATGAAAAACAAAAACTCTTATAATTTTATATGAACTATATTCTGATTTCCGTGATATTATAAATTATTAGATTACATAGAAAATAAATAAGAAAAAGAAAGGTAGAAATCCCCTTTAGATTAGAGTGAAGTTTGGGGAATAAAGAATCAAGAGTAAATTGTCAATAAAAGTCGATCCAGAAATAAAAAAATTATTAAAACACGATAAAGATACAGGCTCTTCTGAAGCACAGATAGTTGCTCTCACTAGTAGGATTAATCAGTTAAACGAACATTTCAAAAGTCATAGACATGATCAAACTTCTCGAAGAGGTTTGATTAATATCGTAGGTAAAAGGGCAAAACTACTCAAATACCTTCGTTCAAATGATAATGAAAAATATCTAGAACTCACTAAAGCTTTAAATATAAGAAAGTAGTACAATTTCTCTTTTTTTAGCCAAAAAAATACATGAGAAAGAATCATTAATCTTTTAATATTTGACGAACTCTATAAGGAATGATTTCAATTTAATTTAAAACAATGGAAGAAATAAAGAATTATACATTAGATTTACATGGTAAAAAATTAGAAGTAGAAATAGGAAAGGTAGCTAACTTAGCGAACGGTTCTTGTGTACTGACTCTTGGAGAAACACTAATCCTTGCAACAGCTTCGGCTTCGAAAGAACCAAGAGAAGGGGTAGATTTTCTACCATTAACAGTAGATGTACAAGAAAAAGCTTATGCTTTAGGAAAATTACCAGGAGGTTTTTTTAAACGTGAAGGTAGACCTACAACGGATGCAACTCTTGTTTGTCGATTGATTGATCGTCCTTTAAGACCATTATTTCCTAAAAGTTATCACAATGAAACTCAAATTATTATCAGTGTCCTATCTTCTGATGAAATGAATCCTTATGATGTATTAGGGATTATTGGATCTTCTTTATCTTTATCTATTTCAGATATTCCCTTTGATGAACCAGTAGGTGCATGTGTTATTGGATTGATTGATAATAATTTTGTAGTTAACCCCACGTATGATGAATTGCAAATAAGTGATTTGGAATTAACAGTGGCAGGAACTGAAGACGCAATAATGATGGTTGAATCAGGATCAAATTTTGTTGATGAATCAAAGTTGTTAGAAGCATTAGAGTTGGCTCAAAAAGTTAATGGTCAAATTGTAACTTTCATAAAAGAAATCAAAAAGGATATAGGAAAAGATAAATGGGAATTGCCAAGTGAAGATAATGATAAAGAAAAAATAATAAAAACAATTTCTGATAAACATTTAGAAGAAATAAAAAATGTCGTGCGATTAGAAGGGACTAAAACCGAAAAGCAAAAAAAGTACGATTTATTAAAACAAAAGATAACAAATGAATTGCAAGAAGAATATGATGAAGTAATGATTTCTCAATCTTTTGGTGAAATAGAAAAGAGAGAAATTAGAGAAGCATTGCTTCATGAAAATATCAGACCTGATGGGAGGGAATTTGATGAAATTAGACCCTTATCATCTTCTGTTAGATATCTACCAAGAGTTCATGGGTCAGGAGTTTTTACAAGAGGTGAGACCCAAATACTTAATGCGGTTACTCTAGCACCTTTATCTGAATCTCAAAAATTAGATGGATTTGGTCCAGTGAAAGAAAAAGTTTTCATTCACCATTATAATTTCCCGCCATATTCAGTTGGAGAACCTGGACGTTTAATGACAGGAAGGAGAGAGTTAGGGCATGGTGCACTAGCAGAGAGAGCTTTGAAACCTGTAATTCCTTCAATTGAAGATTTTCCATATACTATAAGATCAGTTTCTGAGGCTTTATCTTCAAACGGTTCAACTTCTATGGCTTCTATTTGTTCTTCTTCGCTTGCTTTAATGGATGCAGGAGTGCCAATTTCTTCTCCAGTTGCAGGAATTGCTATGGGATTAATAACAGATGAAAAAGGAAAATTCATTGTTTTGACAGATATTCAGGGAGCTGAAGACCATATAGGAGACATGGATTTCAAGGTAGCAGGAACCAAAGAAGGAGTTACTGCGTTACAAATGGACATAAAAATCAAAGGAATTACATTTGAAATAATGGAAGAAGCATTAGAAAAGGCTAAAGTAGCTAGATTGAAAATTTTGGATCATATGTCTAAAACAATTTCTGAATCAAGTGGAGAAATTTCTAAATATGCTCCTAAAATTACTACAATTACTGTACCTCAAGAGAAAATTGGAGCTGTAATTGGTCCTGGAGGAGCAGTTATAAAGGGATTACAACAAGAGCATGATGCTTCAATCAATATTGATGAAGAAGGAACAGTTATGATAGGAACTAATAATTCTGAGACTTCCGATAATGTTGTAAAAGCAATAAAAGCAATTATTAAGGATGTTGAAGTAGGGGATGTATATGATGCTAAAGTTGCTAAAATTATGCCATTTGGAGCTTTTGTTGAATTGACTCCAAGTAAGCAAGGACTTCTCCATGTAAGCGAAATATCTAAAGAAAGAGTTGAAGATGTATCATCTGTTTTCTCAGTCGGAGATAAAGTGGAAGTAAAGGTAATCAAAATTGATAGACAAGGTAGAATTGATGTTTCTAAAAAAGCTCTGTTGAAAAATAATGATAAGAATGATATAAATGCTAGTACAAAAAAGATGGAAATAAGTGCAGACACTTCAAGAAAGCCTATGAGAAAAGGTGGCAGGAAACAAGTTTGAGGAAAAAATACAATTAGATTTAATTCAAGCTGCACTAATAAAAGGAAGAATTTATGATAAAAGTTTCGGTAAATGGAGCCTTAGGTAGAATGGGTTCTACAGTTTGTCAAGCAGTTGATGATGATTCTGAATTAGAACTTACAAATTCGATCGATATTAATAGTAATCAGGACAAAACTATAAATGGTCAAAATATTTATAAAGATATTTCCACAATGCTAAAAAATTCTGATCCAGATCTGATAGTGGATTTTACAAATAGAGAATCATTTTTAACCCTTGTTCGTTCAGCAGTTCCTAAAGGAATTAAGATTGTAAGTGGTTCAACTGGATTACAAAATGAAGATTATGAAGAAATAAAAAAACTATGCGATAAATATAACTGTGGTGTATTAAGCGCTTCTAATTTTGCTGTTGGAGCAATATTATTGATGCATTTATCGAGCATCGCAGGTCAATATTTTGATTATGTAGATTTACTTGAAAGTCACCATGAAAATAAAATAGATGCTCCATCAGGAACGGCTATTTCAATTGCAGAAGCAGCTTCAAAAAATAGAAAAGAGAAATTTAACCAAAATTTTGTTGAAAAAGAGACAGTTAAAGGTACTAGGGGTGGTGATTTAGGAGGAGTCCAAATACATTCTGCAAGATTGCCTGGAAGAGTTGCTAGGCATGAAATTGTTTTTGGAGGATTAGGTCAGACGTTCACTATGATTCATGATTCAATAAGCAGAGATTCATTTATGCCGGGAGTAATTATGGGCATAAAGGAAATAAATACCAAAAATAAATTTGTTAATGGATTAGCTCAACTGATGGGAATCTAAGGTAATAATGAAGCTTGATACATTGAATATAGGTATTATAGGAGCTACAGGGGCTGTTGGAGCACAAGCTTTAAAATTATTGTCCAAAAGAAAACATCCTATCCAAAATATTTTTGCTTTTGCATCAAAAAAATCTGTAGGAAAAAAAATAAGTTATCTTGGGGATTTTTTGGATGTTTTAGAGACAACTGATGCTAATTTAAAAAAAATTGATGTTGCGTTAATATCTGTAAGTACTGAGGTAAGTAAACAGCTTGCACCCAGAATAGTTGATTTTGGAGGTATAGTTATTGATGATGGCTCAGCTTATAGAATGGAAAAAGATGTTCCATTAGTTATTCCAGAAGTAAATGAAAAATCTCTAGATTTTCACAAAGGGATTGTTTCTATTCCTAATTGTACAACCACTCCTTTGGTTATGACAATTGATGCTTTTAATAAAATCACAAATGTATCTAAAGTAATAGTTTCAACGTATCAAGCTGTTTCGGGTACGGGGCAAGCAGCTGTAAAAGAATTAGAAAACCAACAATTGGGTTCAAGCATCAATGAAGTTTATGATTATAATATCGCTAATAATGTTTTTCCACACGTAGATGATTTTATGGAAGATGGTTTTACAAAAGAAGAACACAAGATGATAAACGAGTCAAAAAAGATTTTAGATGATCAAATGATAGAGATTGTACCTACCTGCGTTAGAGTTCCAGTGAAAATTGGCCATTCTGAATCCATTACCATGGAATTCGAAGATAATATACCAATGAATAAAATTATAAAAACTTTAGAGGAATATGAAGGTATAAAAATTTTAGATAAATCTACTGATTTCCCCTATCCAATGCCCTTGTATACTGAAGGAGAAAATGAAGTTTTTGTCGGAAGAATTAGAAAAAGTCTTAAAAATCCTAAAGAAATAAATTTATGGCTTAGTTGTGATAATTTAGTAAAAGGTGCAGCTTTGAACGCTCTACAAATTTTAGATTCGATGATAAAAAGAAATTTAATTAAATGAAAATTTAATAAAATTAAAGGAATTTGAAATGAAAGATTTAGGAAGACTTATAACGGCTATGGTGACTCCTTTCAAGGAGAATGGTGAAGTTGATTTTGCTAGAGCCAAAGAATTTGCTACAGCATTAATTCATACTGGTTCAGATGGATTACTAATAGGTGGTACTACAGGAGAATCACCTTCAATGAATAATGATGAAAAATTAGAATTATTTAAATCTGTTAAAGACGCAGTTGGGGATAATGCTAATGTTATTGCAGGAACAACAGATAATAATACTTATGGATCTATTGAATTGTCAAAAGAAGCTGAGAAATTAGGTGTGGATGCAATACTGCTAACTGTTCCAGCTTACAATAAGCCAACGCAAGAGGGACTTATAAAACATTTTCAAAAAATTGCTGATTCAGTTTCAATTCCTGGAATTTTATACAATGTTCCAACTAGAACTTCTCTTAATATGGATGCTGATACTACAATAAAGCTTTCCAAAGTTCCAAATATTGTTGGTGTAAAAGAAGCATCTTCTGATGCTGATCAAATTACAAATATAATATCTAGAACGGATGATGATTTTAAAATTTGGAGTGGTAATGATAATGAGACTTTATCTATTATGACAACTGGTGGTTATGGAGTAGTAAGTGTTGCTTCAAACATTATTGGGAATCAAGTTAAAAGAATGATGGGCTATATTTTAGATGGGCAAATGGCAAATGCTGTATCTGAACACAAACGATTGTTATTGTTTTTTAATGCCATTTTTTGGGTAACTAATCCAATTCCAATACGTTATGCTCTAAACAGATCTGGTTTTCAAATGGGTCCTCCAAGGCTTCCTATGACAGAAGCTCCAGAAGATTTCAAAAATAAATTTGATCCAGTCATGGATATGTACGATATGGATCTACCTTTATAACAATAGATAGAAATGCAGTAGCAGCTTCACCTTAAAATCGTAGCTTCTCTATTTGGTCCCGTAGAAATAATATCTATTGGAATTCCCACAATATTTTCTAGGCGATCTATATATTTTTTTGCTATCGAATTTAACTCACTATATTTATCTATATTTGTGGTTCTCTCTCTCCAACCATCAAACACTTCATAAATAGGTTCACACTTTTTTAAATCTAATTCATTTGAAGGGAACTCAGAAGTAGATTTTCCATTTATTTTATAAGAAGTACAAATTTGAATTGTGTCCCAGTTGTCCAAAATGTCAAGCTTAGTCAATATCATAGAGTCCATTCCATTTATTGTAGCTGAATATTTTGCAGCGACTGCATCAAACCATCCAATTCTTCTTGGTCTGCCAGTAGTGGTTCCAAACTCGCTTGCTTGTTTTCTTATTTTTTCTGCATGCATTCCATGAATTTCAGTTGGGAAAGGTCCAGATCCTACTCTAGTGCAAAATGATTTAAAAACTCCTGAAATCTTATTTATTTTTTTTGGATTTAATCCTAGCCCAGATATTGCACCACCAATGGTTGAATTTGAAGATGTAACATAAGGATAAGTTCCATGATCAATATCCAACAAAACTCCTTGAGCTCCTTCTAATAAAATCTTTTCTTTTGATTTAACAGATTCCATCATGATTTTATCTGTACTTACTATATATTTATTTAATCTTTTAGCCCATGACAAAATTTCCTTAACAATAACACTATAATCTAGTGGTTCTGAGTTATATATTTTTTTTATAATTTCATTTTTATCTTGTAAAATTATTTTGAGCTTTTCTATCATTTTTTTAGGAGTAAGTAATTCTTCCATCCTAAATCCTATTCTAGTAATTTTGTCTGAATATGCTGGACCAATTCCTCTTCCAGTTGTTCCTATGGCTTCTATTCCCATTTCATGCTTAGCCTGTTGAGATCTTTTCTTTTCTTCTAATGTGTCAATTGTTATGTGATAGGGCATAACAATATGAGCTTTGTTACTAATAAATATTTCTCCTGGCAAATTAGATTCTTCAACTTTGGATATTTCTTCAATCAATATTTTTGGATCTACTACTGTTCCATTACCAATAATATTTTTGGTTTTTTCCCATCCAACTCCGCATGGGACTAAATGTAAAGCAAATTTACCAAATTTGTTTTCAATTGTATGGCCTGCATTGTTTCCACCAGAATATCGGGCAATAACATCTGCGTCTTCAGCTAAAAAATCGACAATTTTACCTTTTCCTTCATCTCCCCATTGGCCCCCAATAATAGCACTTATACCCATTTTTTCTCCAGACGTGGAATGTTTATTTTTATTTTTTTATTCAACATTGAGATTATAGCAGTCTTTTTTAACAATTGATTGGCTATATTTAAAAATTATCTATTGACTTATATGTACTATAAAAGAGATAATTAAACTCTGACCTTAAAAATTCATGTAATTTATTTTGGTCGGTTACATTTAAAATTAAATAATTTTTGTTTTATCGAGACCATTGAATTAACGATTTGTAAGGTTCAAGTTATTATGAGTTTATGGGGGATGCCTTGGCGTCAAAAGCCGAAGAAGGGCGTAGCAAGTCTGCGATAAGCCTCGGTTTGCTGACTAGCAAGCTTAGCCGGGGATGCCCGAATAGGAAAACCTGATCATATGATCGATCTTTTTTTAAAGATAGGTAAGCAGGAGAACTGAAACATCTAAGTATCCTGAGGAAAATAAATCAAACGAGATTCTCTAAGTAGCGGCGAGCGAAACGAGAATAGCCTAAACCGTGTGGGATTTATCCTGTGCGGGGTTGTAGGGCACTTTATATGAAAGTTACAAAATGTCATTTTAGTAGAATAGACTGGAAAGTCTAACCATAGAGGGTGAAAGTCCCGTAAATGAAAAAATGACATCTTTCTAAGTGTACCTGAGTACGACGGGACACGTGAAATCTTGTCGGAATCCGGGGGGACCACCCTCCAAGGCTAAATACTTTTGACGACCGATAGTGAACTAGTACCGTGAGGGAAAGGTGAAAAGAACCCCGAGAGGGGAGTGAAATAGAACTGAAACCGTAAACTTACAAACCGTGGGAGCTTGTTTTATACAAGTGACCGCGTGCCTATTGAAGAATGAGCCAACGAGTTACTTGATAT